>ERZ791934.536-NODE-536-length-50362-cov-11.212615_pt1 | contig 50362 bp, 31 predicted proteins | sample MGYA00510125_ERZ791934 | MGnify/ENA primary metagenome ERZ791934 (study PRJEB30046, sample SAMN00993240) | human gut metagenome | study: EMG produced TPA metagenomics assembly of the A metagenome-wide association study of gut microbiota in type 2...
GTACGCCGCCGCCCGCCATCGAGCAGAGTTTTACACCTAATTGGGGATAAAACAGCTCATGGCGGGCGGCGGTGTTGCTCTTGTGGGCCTCACCCTGGTTCCCCTGCTGGCCGGTCTGTTCGGCTAATCCACGAAAATCCTAAATCCCCGTCCCCTCCCGTGCCACGCGGGAGGGGACAGAAAGGAGGACCGACCTTATGGATTTTCTGTGGACTTCCATTCAGGAGTGGCTCAAAGAAATCTTAGTCAGCGGTATTATGAGCAACTTATCCGGCCTGTTCGATTCCGTCAATGAAAAGGTGGCGGACATCTCCGGTCAGGTCGGCACGTCGCCCCAGGCGTGGAACTCCGGCATTTTTAACATGATTGAAAACCTGTCCGAGACGGTTATCCTTCCCATCGCCGGTGTGATCCTCGCCTTTGTCATGACGCTGGAACTGGTCCAGATCATCATGGACAAGAACAACTTTAACGACATAGAAACCGCCGTTTTTTTCCGGTGGATATTTAAGACCGCCTGCGCGATTCTGATTGTGACGAATACATGGAACATCGTCATGGGCGTGTTTGATGTGGCCCAGCAGGTAGTCGGGCAGGCGTCCGGCGTCATCATCGGGGACACCAGCATTGACCTCGCCAGCGTCCTGCCGGATTTGGAGGCCCGGCTCACGGAAATGGACATCGGGCCGCTGTTCGGCCTGTGGTTTCAGAGCCTGTTCGTGGGCATTACCATGTGGGCGCTTACCATCTGTATTTTCCTTATCTGCTACGGGCGCATGATTGAGATTTACCTTGTAACCTCGATTGCCCCGATCCCGATGGCCACCATGCTGGGCAAGGAATGGGGCGGCATGGGCCAGAACTACTTGCGGTCCCTGTTCGCCCTGGGCTTCCAGGCGTTTCTCATCATCGTCTGTGTGGCGATTTACGCCGTCCTGGTCCAGAACATCGCCGTGGATACCGACATCAGCGCAGCCATCTGGACCTGCATGGGCTATACCGTGCTTCTATGCTTCACGCTCTTTAAGACGGGCAGCCTGGCGAAAAGTCTGTTCGCCGCCCACTAACCCGGAAGGAGGGAATCAAAATGGCTTATGTGCCAGTCCCCAAGGACCTCACAAAAGTAAAGACCAAGGTCATGTTCAACCTCACTAAAAGGCAGCTCATTTGTTTTGGAGGCGGCGCGCTTCTCGGCGTTCCGCTTTTCTTTCTGCTCAAAGGGCCTGCCGGAACCAGTACGGCGGCCATGTGCATGGTCATCATCATGCTGCCATTTTTTCTTTTGGCGATGTATGAAAAGAACGGCCAGCCCTTAGAAATCATTATCGGCAATATCCTCCGGGTGTGTTTTCTCCGCCCGAAGGTGCGCCCTTATCAGACTGACAACTTTTATGCCGTCCTCGCACGGCAGGAGCAATTAGACAGGGAGGTGTACCGCATTGTCAACCACAAGACGCAAACTAACCCGCGCCGAGCGAAAACAGATCGAAGCCGCCATCGCAAGGGCGAACCGAACTGATAAAAAGCAGCAGTCGGCCCAGGCCAGTATCCCCTATGAACGCATGTGGCCGGACGGCATCTGCCGCGTCACGGACACGTTTTATACCAAGACCATCGAATATCAGGACATCAACTATCAGCTTTCGCAGAATGAGGATAAAACGGCCATCTTTGAGGGCTGGTGTGATTTTCTGAACTACTTTGACAGCTCCATTCAGTTCCAGCTTTCATTCTTAAACCTGGCGGCCTCCCGGAACAGCTTTTTGGGGAATATCACCATATCTCCCCAGGGAGACGGCTTCGACCATATCCGGGCGGAGTACACCGAGATGCTGCAAAACCAGCTTGCCAAGGGGAACAACGGCCTTGTTAAAACCAAGTACCTGACCTTCGGCATTGAGGCGGAAAACGTCCGGGTGGCAAAGCCCCGGCTGGAACGGATTGAGACGGACGTAATCAACAACTTCAAACGCCTGGGCGTGGCCTGTGAGCCGATGGACGGCAAGGGCCGCCTGCGGCTTATGCACGATATTTTCCGTATGGACGAACAGGAGCCGTTTCACTTTTCCTGGGGCTGGCTGGCCCCCTCCGGGCTGTCTACCAAGGATTTCATCGCGCCGTCCTCTTTTGAGTTCAAGACCGGCAAAGCCTTCTGCATGGGCCGGACCTTCGGCGCGGTGAGCTTCGTCCAGATTTTAGCGCCGGAACTGAACGACCGTATGCTGGCGGACTTTCTGGACATGGAAAGCTCCCTGGTGGTGAACCTGCATATCCAGTCCGTGGACCAGGTACGGGCCATCAAGACGGTAAAGCGCAAGATCACCGACTTAGACCGGGCCAAGATTGAGGAACAGAAAAAAGCGGTCCGCGCCGGGTACGACATGGATATTATCCCCTCCGACCTGGCTACCTACGGGACGGAGGCCAAGAAGCTGCTCCAGGACCTCCAGAGCCGGAATGAGCGCATGTTCCTTGTGACCTTCCTGGTCCTCAACACGGCAGAGAGCAGGCGGCAGCTTGACAACAACGTGTTTCAGGCCAGTTCCATCGCCCAGAAACACAACTGCCAGCTCACCCGGCTGGACTTCCAGCAGGAGGAAGGGCTGATGAGCAGCCTGCCCCTGGGCCGGAACTTAATACCCATTCAGCGGAGCCTTACCACCTCCAGCGTCGCCATCTTCGTTCCGTTTACCACCCAGGAATTGTTTCAGGACGGGCCGGAGGCGCTGTATTACGGCCTGAACGCCCTCTCCAACAACTTAATCATGGTGGACCGAAAACTATTAAAGAACCCCAATGGGCTGATACTCGGCACTCCGGGAAGCGGCAAGTCCTTTTCCGCCAAGCGTGAAATCTCCAACGTCATGCTTGTAACCCATGATGATATTCTGATCTGCGACCCGGAGGACGAATATACCTCCCTGGTGGAACATTTTGGCCGCGAGGGGCAGGTGGTGAAAATCTCCCCCACCAGCACCCAGTATGTCAACCCGATGGACATCAATCTCAACTATTCGGACGATGACAGCCCCCTGGCCTTAAAAGCCGACTTCTTACTTTCCCTCTGCGACATCGTGGTGGGGAACAAGGACGGCTTACAGCCCATTGAAAAGACCGTCATTGACCGGTGTGTGCGAAACGTCTACCGGCCCTATCTGGCGGCCCCGGACCCGGAGCGTATGCCAATCCTGCAAGACCTCTATGATGAGCTGTTAAAGCAGCCGGAGCCGGAGGCAAAACGCATCGCGGCGGCGCTGGAACTGTACGTTTCCGGTTCTCTCAACGTCTTTAACCACCGCACCAACGTGGTACTGGAAAAGCGCCTGGTCTGCTTCAACATCAAGGAGCTGGGGAAACAGCTCAAGCAGCTCGGCATGTTAATCATTCAGGACCAGGTGTGGAACCGTGTCACAGTCAACCGCGCCCGGAAACGCACGACCCGGTACTATGTGGATGAATTTCATCTGCTTCTAAAGGGTGAGCTGGCGGCCTGGAGCGTTGAAATCTGGAAGCGTTTTCGGAAATGGGGCGGAATCCCCACGGGTGGATTGGCCTGCCCCTGTATAGCCGCTTGAAGGGCAGGCCCGCCGTTCTAACCGAAGTCGGCAGGTAGGTTAGAAGGATAAACGCGGAAGAAACCGGGAAGGGGGCAGCGCCCTGATCCGAGTGGAAGGCTGCCGGTAAAAGGGCGGTCACACGCAACGCATAGAAGCTGAACCTCCCCTGGGGAGAATATAACGCTTCCAAGAGGCCGCGTTGCCAGCCGACACGGGAAACCGTGGCAAAAAGATATGCTATGCTGGGTGCGAATGGACGTACCGATGAAAATGAGCGAAAGCTCCAGAGACGCGGATAAAAAGCCGCGTGGTAAGAACAGCCAGATTACCCAAAACATCAAGGATTTGCTGGCTTCCAGGGAGATTGAAAATATCTTCGAGAACTCCGATTTTCTCTACATGCTCAACCAGGCCAGCGGGGACCGGCAGATATTGGCGCAACAGTTAAACATCAGCCCCCATCAGCTTTCCTACGTCACCCATTCCGGCGAAGGCGAGGGGCTTCTGTTCTATGGCAACGTGATCCTGCCCTTCCTGGACCGTTTCCCCAAGGACAGTGAGCTGTACCGCGTCATGACGACCAAGCCCCAGGAGGTGGCGGAGGCATGAGAGACAATCCCCGGTTACAGTTTACCGACGCCGAGCGCGCCGATCCGGAGTTAGAAAAGCCCATACGCAAGGCGGATAAGGCGGCGGACCGAGCTGACCGGGCCGCTGCAAAGATACCAAAGAAAACCGTTAAGAAGAAGGAGCGCGTTGTGGACCCCGGCACGGGGAAAGTCACGACGCGCTTAAAATTTGAGGAAACCGTCAAGAAAAAGCCGCCGTCCAAGCTGGCCCATGCGGTCCGGGACGCACCGGGAAACACGGTTCTGGCGGCGGCTCACCGGGAAATTGGAAAGGACGAGGACGACAACGTGGGCGTTCAGAGCGCCCACAAACTGGAGGAAACCGCCGAGACAGGCGGGCGCATGGCCCAGTCCGCCTACCGCTCCCATAAGCTGAAGCCATACCGGAAGGCTGCTATTGCGGAACACCGGCTGGAAAAGGCCAACGTGAACGCCCTGTACCATAAGAGCCTGAGCGAAAATCCCCAGCTTGTCAGCAATCCCCTGTCCCGACTACGGCAGAAACAGGCCATTAAGAAACAGTATGCCGCTGCCAAGCGTGCCGGGCAGACAGCGGGAACTGCCGGAAAGACCGCAGGAAATACAGCCAAGGCCGCGAAAACGGCAGCCCAGAAGGGCGGGCAGGCAACGGGCTTTCTCTGGCGGCACAAGAAAGGCTCTCTCATCGTAATTGCCCTGTTCCTCATTGTCTGCCTCCTGCTTAACAGCCTTTCCTCCTGTTCCGTACTGCTCCAGGGAGGGCTTTCCGGCCTGGCCGGTTCCACCTACCCCGCAAAGGACAGTGACATGCTGGGGGTGGAGGACGCTTATTCAGAGATGGAGGCCGACCTTCAGTATGAGCTGGACCATTATGAGAGCCTGCACTCCGGCTATGACGAGTACCACTATGATTTAGACGAGATTAAGCACGACCCCTATGTGCTGGTGTCCATTCTCACCGCCTATCATCAGGGGGAATGGACACTGGACGAGGTGCAGGGAACCCTCGCCATGCTGTTTGAAAAACAGTATATCCTCACCGAGCGCGTGGAGGTGGAAACCCGATACCGGACGGAAACGGATACCTGGACCGACGAGGAAGGCAACAGCCACACAGACACCTACGAAGTCCCCTATGACTATTACATCTGCTATGTCACCCTGGAAAATTTTGATTTATCCCATGTGCCGGTCTACATCATGAGCGAGGAACAGCTTTCCCTCTATGCCGTGTATATGTCCACCCTGGGCAACCGGCCTGACTTATTCGCCGGACACCCCAACGCCGCAGGGCGGGAGGACTATCTGGACTATGACGTACCCCCGGAGGCATTGGAGGACGAGACGTTTGCCGCCATGCTTGCGGAGGCGGAGAAATACCTGGGCTTCCCCTATGTTTGGGGCGGGTCCTCTCCCTCCACCTCCTTTGACTGTTCCGGCTTCGTCTCCTGGGTCATCAACCATTCCGGCTGGGACGTGGGGCGGCTGGGGGCGCAGGGCCTGTGTGACATCTGTACTCCCGTTTCCGCCGCCAACGCCCGACCCGGCGACCTCGTTTTCTTTAAGGGAACCTATGACACTCCCGGCGTTTCCCACTGCGGCATTTATGTGGGCAACTCCATGATGATCCACTGTGGGTCCCCGATTTCCTATGCCAACATCAATTCAAGCTACTGGCAGAGCCATTTTTACACCTTTGGCCGTCTGCCATAAATAGAAAGGAGCAATACAACATGAACGCGAAAATCAAGAAAATCGACACGGAATATGAAAAGAACGCGGCCAGGATTGCCGAGCTTCAGACCCGGCAGAAAGAGCTGGAAAAACAGCGCACGGAGTATGAGAACCTGGACATCATCGGCCTTGTGCGCAGCATGGGCGTGACGCCCGAAGAACTGGCCGCCATCATGCAGGCCGCCCGGCAGAATCCGGCAGCGCCCGCCACCACGGAAAAGGAGGAACCTGACTATGCAGAAACTGAAAACGACTAAGCGGGCTGTGGCCCTGCTGCTGTGCGCTGTGCTGTTGTGCTTTCCGCTTATGGGGCTGGCGGCTCCGGCTGCACAGGCTGGGGAAGCTGCTCCCCTGGACGGTGGCTGCGTCATTACCTGCTACTGCACCGTGCATTGCGCGGAGAACATGAGGAACCCCGACTGCCCCGGCTGTCAAACGGATATTTCCGTCTGTATCGGAAAAAAGTTTAGCTGTATCTGCTCCGAAAAATGTACGCCGGAGCAAATCAATGAATCCTGTCCGGCCTGTGTTCTTGCCATCTGGCCCTGCGTGGGCAGGGAGCCGGAGCCTGCGCCGGTCTGCTCCTGTGAGGCAAAATGTACGGCGGAGGCCGTCAAGGAGGATTGTCCGGTCTGCAAAGCGGACCCTTCCGGCTGCAACGGCAAAGAGCCGGGGCCTGCGCCTGCCTGCTCCTGTGAGGCAAAGTGTACTGCGGAGGCCGTCAAAGAGGATTGTCCGGTCTGCAAAGCGGACCCTTCCGGCTGCATTGGCAAAGAGCAGGAACCGGCTCCGGCCTGCTCCTGCACGGTAAAGTGCAGGGAGGGAGCTGTCAAAGAGGATTGTCCGGTCTGCAAGGCGGACTTATCCGGCTGCAACGGCAAGGAACCGGAACCCGCGCCGATCTGCTCCTGTGAGGTAAAATGTACGGCGGAGGCCGTCAAGGAGGACTGCCCCATCTGCAAGACCGACCTCACGGGCTGTAAAGGAAAAACACCGGAGCCTGCCCCGAAACCGTCCTACACCATCACGATTGTAGCCCCTGACCGCTGGCACACCAGAACCGCCCAGGCGGAGATCCGGCTGGCTGATAACAACGGCACCGGCTGGCAGAAGGTGGAGGCCAAAATCGAACGCGGCGGGAGCTGGCAGGATTTGACCGACGATTTCGCGGACCGGAACCGCTGTACGGTGGAGATTTCGGAAAACTGCACCGTCTATGTCACTGTCACGGATAAGGAGGGAAAGGCCCACACCAAAAGCCGGTATATCGAGTGCTTTGACCGGACCGCCCCTACCGTCAAGGCCGGTATTGATGGAAAGCTGCTGCGGGTGGAGGCTGATGATGACCTCTCCGGCATTGACGCCATTTTCATTGACGGGGAGCGTTATGACGACTTAACCAATGGAACGCTGGACGTGCGGCTGCGCGACCTTGACGATGATTACAAGCAGATTTCCGTTCAGGCCGTGGATAACGCCGGGAACAAGTCAAAAACCGTCCAGCTCTCCAACCCCAACTATGAGGACCCGAAAAAGGATAAAGACGATGAGAAAAAGCCATCGTCAAGCAGGCCAGAAACGTCCAAGCCGGGGACTACCACCCCGGAAACCACCACTCCGGCCCCGACACCCACCACGCCGCCAGCCTCCACCACGCCAGGAGGCACGTCGAAGCCTTCCGCCAGCACCACGGGCGGCAGCTCTGCCTCCTCCGGCAAGCAGACCTCCGGGACTTCCAGTGGTAAAGAGGAAGCCCCCGCCGAAAAGGAGCCGGGGGAACCGTTCACGGAGGGCAGCGGCATTGTGACCCGCGACCTGCTCTATGACAAGGCCACCAACAAACAGTTTATTACCATACAGGGACGTGGCGGCAGCACCTTCTATATCGTCATTGACTATGACGCGCCGGTGAATGAGGAAGAAGAACAATACACCACCTATTTTCTAAACCAGGTGGACGAGGCGGACCTTGCCGAGCTTTTGGAGGAATCGGAACCGGCCTCCTGTGACTGTAAGGAACAGTGTGCGGCTGGGGCTGTCAACACCGCCTGCCCGGTCTGTGCTTCCAATATGACCGAGTGCGCCGGGAAAGCGCCGGAACCGGAAAAGCCCCAGGAGACGGAACCGCCGGAGCCAAAGCCGGAAGAACCGGAGAAGAAAAACGGGGCCGGAGGCGCGCTTGTCCTTCTGATGGCCCTGGCTCTGGCAGGCGGAGGCGCGTTTTATTACATCAAGTTCGTGAAGAATAAGCCCAAAACCAAGGGGAACACCGCGCTGGAGGATTACGACTACGGGGACGAGGATTTAGACTTTGAGGACGACGCCCCGGAAGGCAGCGGGGAGGAAACGGACGGCCTGGAGACACCGGAGGAAGGCGGGGAACCGTCTGACGGGGAGGACGAGGACCTATGAGATATTTCACCGATAACCCACTGGAACGGCTGATGATGCAGAAGCCGTCACCAGGGCGGGAGGCCAAACCTCCCGCCGCCCCCAAGGGGCATCCCTGTCACGACTGCGGACGTTTCGGAGAGGGCTGCGTCCTTCCCTGCTATCGCGGCGTGACCGCACAGACCATCGAAAGGAGTGGAAACCATGCGTCTTGTAATTGCTGAAAAACCGTCTGTTGCGTTGAGCATTGCCGCCGTGCTGGGCGCGTCAAAGAAAAAGGACGGCTATGTGGAAGGAAACGGCTGGCTGGTGAGCTGGTGCTTCGGACATCTGGCGGAGCTGGCCGACGCGGGCAGCTATGACCCCAAATACGCTAAGTGGCGCTATGAGGATTTACCAATCCTGCCGGGAGCCTGGCAGTTTGCCGTGGGTAAGGATAAGCAGGGACAGTTTGATACCCTAAAGGGCCTGATGTGCCGGGAGGACGTGGCGGAGGTAGTAAATGCCTGTGATGCCGGGCGCGAGGGGGAATTGATCTTCCGCACCGCCTATGACCTTTCCGGCTGCGCCAAACCCATGCGGCGGCTGTGGATTTCCAGCATGGAGGACGAGGCCATCAAGGAGGGCTTTGCCGCCTTAAAAGACGGCAGCGACTATGACGGCCTGCACCAGTCCGCCCTCTGCCGGGCCAAGGCCGACTGGCTGGTGGGCATCAACGCCACCCGCCTGTTCTCCCTGCTCTACAACCATACGCTGAATGTGGGCCGCGTCCTCTCCCCGACACTGGCCCTCATCGTGGAACGGGAGGCGGAAATCAGCGCGTTCCGGCCGGTGCCGTTCTATACCGTGTCTCTTGACTGCGGCTTCACCGCCACTGGGGAGCGGATTGCAGAAAAACCGGAAGCGGAGGCCGTGGCTGCCGCCTGCAAAGGACAGAAAGCCACCCTCCAGGCGGTGGAGCAAAAGGAGCGGACGGAAAAGCCTCCGGCCCTCTATGACCTCACCACCCTTCAGCGGGACGCTAACCGCACCCTGGGCTACACCGCCCAGCAGACCCTGGACTATCTACAAAGCCTGTATGAAAAAAAGCTCTGCACTTACCCCAGAACGGACAGCCGGTTTCTTACGGGTGACATGGAGGCGGGCGTTCCGGCCCTGGCTTCCGTCGCCGCCCTCGTCTGCGGGGCAAATCCCCCGGACGCCTGCAACGCGGCCCAGGTGTGCGACAGCTCCAAAGTCAGCGACCACCACGCCATCGTCCCCACCTCTATGGCGGGAAATGCGGACCTGGCTGCCCTGCCTGCGGGGGAGCGGGAAGTCCTGCGGCTGGTGTCGTATGGCCTGTTAAAGTCCGTCAGTCCGGCCCACCGGTTTGCGGAAACGTCTGTCACGGTGGAGTGCGGCAAAAACCGATTCACCGCCAAGGGCAGAACGGTCCTGGCGGCTGGCTGGAAAGCCTACACACAGGAACAGGCCGACAAACCGGAGGGCGGCAGGCTGCCGGACGGCTTACAGGAGGGGCAGGACCTTCCCGTGGCGGACGTGTCTATCAAGGAAGGCAAGACCACGCCCCCGAAACACTTTACCGAGGATTCCCTGCTGGCGGCGATGGAGACAGCCGGGGCCAAAGATATGCCGGAGGACGCGGAACGCCGGGGCCTGGGAACGCCCGCCACCCGCGCCTCTATCCTGGAAAAGCTGGTGTCCACCGGCTTTGTGGAACGAAAGAAAGCGAAAAAGACCGTGAACCTCCTGCCGACGCAGATCGGCGTCTCCCTTGTCACCGTCCTGCCGGAACAGCTCCAGTCCCCCCAGCTCACCGCCGAGTGGGAACACCGGCTCAAGGAGATTGAGCGCGGGACCCTGGACCCTGGGGAGTTCATGGACGGCATCGCCGCCATGCTGGGGGAGCTGGTAGGAACCTATCAGGCCGTGGAAGGGGCCGGTGTGCTGTTCCCCTCTGACCGGGAAACCATTGGCAAGTGTCCCCGCTGCGGCGGAGCCGTCACCGAGGGAAAGAAAGGCTTTTTCTGTGAAAACCGGGACTGCCGGTTCGCGCTCTGGAAAGACAGCCGGTTTTTTACAGCCAAGAAAAAGACGCTCACCAAGGCCGTGGCCGCCGCACTCTTAAAGGACGGGCGGGTAAAGCTCACCGGCTGTCACAGCGAAAAGACCGGCAAAACCTATGACGCCACCGTGATCCTGGACGATGACGGCGGCAAGTTTGTCAACTTCCGTCTGGAATTTGCCCCAGGCGGTAAAAAATGAGCGCCCCCAGGGAAATCCGCCGCATGAACGAGGCACAGTTCAGGCGGGCCAGGAAGCTCATTTCCCACCTGTGCGCCAACTGTGACGGCGGCAACTGCCTGCTGTTAGACGACGGCGAGGAACACGTCTGTCCCCAGCGCATTTCCTATTCGGTGCTGTGCCGGTATTTTGTGGCCGCCGTCCTTCCGGCGGACCGGGAGCTTTTCGCCGACATCATGGAAAAGGACAGCCGGAAACGCTGCGCCGACTGCGGCGCGCCTTTCGTCCCCACCGGGAGCCGGGCGGTTTACTGCCCGGACTGCTCTGCCAAAAGGGAGCGGCGGCGCAAGGCGGCCTGGGCGCGGAAAAAACGGGGTGGACGGTAGACGTTTAGGCCCTCCAAAAGCCTTGTGCCATGCGGCTTTGCAAAGGGCAAACCGGGGCCGCCCGGCCTCTAATACCAAAACCCCAAAAGCGGCGGTTTAGCCGTCTACATCATACCCCCGTGCGGGACGGAATCTCCCGTCTTGCGCGGGGGCTTTTTATCTTTCGGAAAGGAGAAATTTATATGGCGGAAACCAAGAAACCGACCAACAAGGAACGGCTGCAAGAAATCACGGCGGGCATTGAGCAGGGTATCATGGAACTGTTCGAGAGTGACCGTTTTATGTCATACTTACGCACCATGTCCCGCTTTCACACCTATTCGGTGAACAATCAGATGCTGATTCACATGCAGATGCCGGGAGCCACCCGCGTGGCGGGCTTTAACAAATGGAAAAATCAGTTTGAGCGGCATGTCAAGAAGGGTGAGAAGGGCATCAAAATCATAGCCCCCACGCCCTTCAAGAAGAAAATCGAGGAAATGAAGCTGGACCCGGACACCAGGCTGCCAGTGCTGGACCGGGAAGGCAGGACGGTCATGGAGGAAAAGGAAGTGGAAATCCCCATGTTCCGTCCCGTGACGGTGTTTGATGTCAGCCAGACCGAGGGCAAGCCCCTTCCGCAGCTCGCCGCCGAACTCCACGGGAATGTGCAGCATTACGAGGTATTCATAGAGGCATTGCGCCGGTCCAGCCCGGTGCCGATGGGATTTGAAAAAATGCAGGGTATGGACGGCTATTTCAGCGAAGAACAGCAGCGTGTCGCCATCTGTGAAGGTATGAGCGAGGTGCAGACCGTATGCGCCGCCATCCATGAGATCACCCATGCCAAGCTCCACAATTATGAGAAGGCACGGCTGGAAGCGGCCAGAGGTGATGAAACAAAAGAACCTCTCAAACCCAAGGACCGGCGCACGGAGGAAGTGGAGGCCGAAAGCGTCTCCTATGCGGTCTGCCAGTATTACGGTATCGAAACCGGCGAGAACAGCTTTGGCTACATCGCCTCCTGGAGTAACGGGAAGGAACTGCCGGAGCTGCGGGCCAGCCTGGAAACCATCGGCAGGACCGCCAGCTCCCTCATTACCGACATTGACCGGCATTTCCGGGATATTTGTAAGGAACGCGGCATTGACTTAACCGTCCCGGAGAAAGCAGCGGCTCATGTGCTGACTGCCGCCTCGCTTGCGGTGGAGATAGACGAGTTTTCCTATCACTTCGATCCATACCATTATCAGGACAGCGTTGAGGACCGGGAGCAGGCGGTGAATACACTGACTGCGGATATAGAACAGAATAATGTTCAGTATCTGCGGGACTATTTACAGTCTGTGCTGGAGGACCAGGACGGCCCTTATGCCCAGGAGGTAAAAAACATTCTGGATAAGCTCAACACTCTGGCCCCCGTACAGGAGGCGGACACCCCGGAGCGGTTTGCTGCCGACCTATACGACTACATGGACAGTCTCCACCGCGCGGGCATGGCCGACCACCCCTTCCCCTCTGAACCCAGGGAGCAGGCCCTGTCGGACATTGTTTCCGACTTGCAGCGCGGAGACTTCCAGGACTATCACTATCTGCTTTCCAACGTGGGGCTGCCTTCCGCGTCAGACCTTCAGGAACGGCTTGACCGGCTTTCGGAGGCGCGGGACGCCGCCCTGGTGTTCCAGATGGAGGTCAACCCCCACACCACCGGCGTCGGGGACCGTCACTTTATCCAGGCATCTGAGCGTTCGGGGGAAAACGCCCAGCTCATTCCCCGTGAAGTGATCTATGTCGGCTCCCCGGAGGAATGTCAGGGGCTGCTGGCCCGGCTGGAGAGCCGCGCTATAACCGTGGACGATGTGCGGGCTTATGAGCGGGAAAAGGCCGGGCTTCCTCCCCACCGCTACGGAATCGGGGCGGACGGACAGCCGGAGCGCCTGTTTAACGGCAAGACCCCGGAAGAATTTACCGAGCAGGACGCCCTCCTGTTCCTGGCTGACACGGATATGCGCCTGTTCGGGCAGGTGACGGCGGGGACCCTGGAAACGATGGAAAAAGCCGGTTTCCTGTATGAGAATGGAACGCTGGCCCCTCTCCCGGACAATGAAGCCGTCTTTCTGGTGGATAATCTCATGTACCTCTATATCCAGACCTGCGACACCGGCTATGACTACACCCTGTACGAAAAGCAGGGCCTCCGGGAGTACGACGGCGGGCGGCTTGAGCGGCCTGACCTCTCCATTGATGAGGCCCGTGTTGAGATTGTGGCCCTCCATGAGCTGACCCTGGAACATGCCGAGCGCGTCCCCACCGCCATCATGGACGTGATTGACCCGCCGCCGGTAATGCCTGGGACTGAACCGCCCCAGGGACCGCCTTATGATGTGTCGGCCTATACGGACCGCCAGTGGGAGGAAATCAAGAAGGGCTGGGCCTCCAAGGTGGACACCAGCCTCTATTCCAACCCGGCCTTCAACGCCATGCAGATGCACGTAATCCGTGAAGGGCTGGAAAAGGGCTGGCCTGCCAAGCTCTACGCCAAACCGGAACTGTCCTGGGAGCAGATGGAGCTTGTGGGAACGCTCATGGACCAGGGGTATGACGTGACCGCCGTGATGGTAGGCGGAAGTCCGGTAGATTTTACCGACCCGGCCCTCTCTCTTGCGGATACGAAGTGGCTGCTGCGCCAGATGGAATATGACGCAATTCCCAAGATGCTCTATACCCCGGAACAATGGGCGGAGATCCGCCAGGGTATGGAGGGCGGCCTGGACGTAAAGCAGTATGCCGACCCCAGGCTCCCAGCGCAGGACATGGCAAGGCTGCGGGACGCTCTGGAACGTGGCCTCATCATTCAGCCCGCCACGGAACCGGAAGCCCCTGCCGAGGGGCAGGCTGAACCGATGCAGGCAAAAACCGCCGCTATGCTGCCGGACGCGCCGGAACAGACCCTGGACGAGTACCCCATGCCGGACCAAACCCTTACCCATGCCGATTTAACCGCCTGCGGCTACATGGACGGCGACATGCTCCCTCTTTCCAAAGACCGGGCGCTGGAACTTTTTGAGCAGGATTTGACGATTTACACCATTTCCGGCACCGGCGAGGCTAGCATGGCTTTTGAACGGGAGGACATCGTGGATCACGGCGGCATGTTCGCCGTTCCCGAAGAAGAATGGGAAGAAAGCAGGGGCTTCTATCATGCCATCGAGGACCGGAAGAATCACCAGGAGGAACGGGAAGCGGCTTTCCTGGGTCATCAAGAGGATTGCTTTGCCATTTATCAGGTAAAGGACCGCGATGACCTTCGCTTTGTCCGCTTTATGTCCTTGGCGCAGATGCAGGAAGAAAACAAAGAAGTTCTGAAGGAGAATTATGACCTTGTATATACTTCGCAGCTCTATGGCACAAGCAGCACCAATGAAAAATTAGAACTAATCTGGGAGCAGTTCAACCAAGACCACCCCATCGACTATCATAGTCCAAGCCTGTCCGTCAGTGACATCGTTGCATTAAAGCAGAATGGTGTGGTAACTTGTCATTATTGCGACAGCTTTGGCTTTACAGAGCTGTCCGGTTTTCTTCCCCCAGACAATCCGTTAAAAAACGCGGAGATGGCTCTGGAGGACGATTATGGCATGATCGACGGCATCATCAACAACGGCCCGAAGCAGCCCACGGTGGCGGAACTGGAGGCCCAGGCAAAGGCCGGGGAACAGATTTCCCTCCTTGACCTGGCAAACGCCGTCCAGAGGGAACGGGGAGACAAGAAAAAGTCCGTGGTGGAACGGTTAAAACAGCAGCCGCCCCAGCAGGATCGGAAAAAGACAGCGCCGAAAAAGAGCGCGGAAAGGGAGTTATGATATGGAGAACGTAACCTTTGAAGAAATGAGCCTGATGTGCATTTACAACAGTACCGGGACCAGGGAGGGCTTAATCGACGCCCTTACCGAGATGCGGGGCTACTTAGGGCCGGACGAGACGGAGCTTCTGGCGCTCACGGACAGCTCCATCGAAAAGCTCACCGCCATGAGCGATGACGACTACGCGGCCCTCGACCTGTACCCGGACTTTGACGGGGAGGACGCTGCCTATGGGGTATGAAAAAGTCAAGATTTACGCGGCAATCGCCGATGAAACGGCGGAGCAGATCACCAACAGCTATGTGAAATGGACGGAGTTCTTAACCACCGCCTCCCGGCTTTATAAATACCCCTATCAGGAACAGCTCATGATTTACGCCCAGCGCCCGGACGCTACGGCCTGTGCGGACTATGATTTGTGGAACCAGAAAATGCGCCGGTACGTCCGGCGAGGTTCCAAGGGAATCGCACTCCTTGACACCTCACGCGGGCGGCCCAGGTTAAAGTATGTCTTTGACATTTCCGACACCGGCGAGGGGACAAACGCCCGCCGCCCCTTCCTCTGGGAGTACCGCCCGGAGGAACACCAGGAAGTAGTGATGGAGGCACTGGAACACCGCTTTGAGGTTTCCGGCGAACAGGGCCTTGTCCATCAGTTGGAAGGAATTGCCTCCCAGCTTGCCGAAGAATACTGGGAGGAACACCAGAGGGATATTCTCGACATCGTTGACGGTTCCTTTCTGGAAGGGTATGATGAGTTCAACGTCGGGGTGCAGTTCAGAAACGCCGCCGCCGTCAGTATCACCTATTCCCTCCTGTCCCGCTGCGGGCTGGAACCGGACGAACACTTTGAGCATGAGGATTTTTTAAGTATCTTCGATTTCAACACCCCGGAGGCCGTGGCCGCCCTGGGAACGGCAGTAAGCCAGAGTAACCAGACGGTGCTGCGGCAGATCGGCATTGTCTTACAAAACTATGAGCGCGAGAAATTCGCGGAAAGGAGCGTCACACATGGAGAACAACCTGACCTACTCACAGAACGGGGATTATCTCATTCCCAACCTGACCCTGAGCGAACCGCCGGAGGCGAAGCCCCTGGGCAAGTACGGGCGGATGCGCCGGAACTACCTGGAGGAACACCGTCCCGTGTTATTCAGTTCCCTGCTTCTGAAAGAGAAGCTGTTTCCCCACCTGCGGGAGATCGACGAGACAGCGAACCGCCGTCTCGCGCAGATGATGCCGGAGCTAATGAAGTCGGCGGGCGTAACGGAGGAGCTGAAGGCCAGCGACCCCATGAAATGGGTGGGGTTGATGAACACCCTGAAAGCGCAGGCGGAGGAAATCCTCCTGACGGAACTTATCTACAACTGACACTCAACCTGTTCCCATCGGAACAGGAGCAGGTTCAGCGGATTGAGGAAGCGGAGAGCGTGAAAACGCCCTCCGCTTTCTCTATGCCCCAGGCAGATGCCAGACCGGACCGCGCCGCCCTTATCACCCAGGCAGATGTTGACGCCCTTCTGATACAGGACTGGGGTGTACCCGGACGGAAACAGCAGATACAAAAATGGTATCGGGACGGACTTACCGATCAGGAGCTGGAGGAACCGCTCCGCTCCGTTTACAACCTTTCCCCGGACATTGTTCCACCAAGGACCGGTGGAAACTTTACCCTGGCTGACGGCACAAAAGGGTATGCCTACTATGTGGCTGCCGGTGTGCGTATTGAGAACCACAAAAACGGCGGCTGGCGGGAAATAAGCTATGAAGAAATGGCCCGTCATATCCGGGTGCTGATTGACACAGACCGCTATCTGACCCCAGCGGAACGGGAGGCGGCAGAAAAAGAGGAACCACCGGCACAGGAAGCAGAACCCGATGCCCCTGCCGCTTCCCGTTCCTCCGTTCCGACTAACCCCCAGGCCGCTATTGACGAGGCCCTCCGGGAGTGGAACGGCGACCCGGAAAGCAAACGCCGCGTTGCCGCCCACATGGAAGCTCACGCCCGCGACAAGGGGACGGCGGCTTTCCTGCGGGCCGAGTACGGTGACGACCTGCCTGCTTTTCCTGTTACCGGCGCGGCCACGGATTTGCCCTGGCCCAAGGTGCAGCGCCGCCTTGCCCAGCTCATGGAGCGGGGTGCTTTCCTGGAAGAAACAGAACTACCGGCGCGGGAGGTGCCTGACCTCACGGACCAGCCCGTAACCCGCCAAGGGGACACCATCACCATCGGAACAGGTGAAGCCACCCATGAAATTGACGTGACGGTGACGGACGAACAGTGGCAGGCCATACAGGAAGCAATCCCGGAGGCCGGGCCGGAACCGCGTTTAGGGCCTTCCCCCAGCGTCCGGGAAATTTTTGAGCATTACCTGCCCATTGTGAAAGACCACGTTTTATCAGACACCGCGTATCAAAACGCCTGCAAAAATTCCGACAAGGAAAATGCCTATTTAGAGGGCGCGGAGGCCGTCAAACGGGCCGCCATTTCCATAGAGGACGCCAATTTCCTCCGGCTTTACTATGACCTCACCGGCTTTCACAACAGCCTGCATGAGCAGGTGCTTGATGAAACCTATCCCATGCTGGCCCAGGCGTCCGGTATGGCAGAGCAGGCCCAGGCCGCCCCGGACCGTGATACTGACGCGCCGCCTTACCAGGTGGGCGATATGGTGTATTTAGACGGCACAGCCTTTGAAATCAAGGAAATCCGGGACTGGGAGGTGCAGCTTTTAGACCCGGCGTTATCCTATCCCATTTTCCGGGCGGAGAGCCGGGAGAACTTCGAGCGGCTTCTGCGGCAGGATTCCCGAAACGGGGCCATCACGGAGTTTCTGGCGTCGGATTTGGAACGCATCAACGACGACTTGCGGGACGTGCTGGCCTCCGGCCTTCTAACCCTGCGGGACAAGGAATACATCTGCGGCTGGCTGCGCTCCGGCGAGGGCAATACACGGATTGCTCAACGTCTTTCCCATACCTTTGCGGGCCGGGCCGAAACAATGGAGCTGGAAACCGGCGAGACGGCGGACTATTTCACCTCAACCATCGGCATGGAGGTGGAGATACAGGATAAGTACGCCTCCAGGCTGTCCATCTCCTGGCAGGACGCCGCGCCCGTGCTGCGGACCCTGTACCAGCAGGAGCTTGACGGCTTTTCCAGGGACCCGGAGGCGTTCCGCCGCTTTTTGGTGGAGGAAACCTCCGACGCCTTTGAGGAACCTTTCATTATCCGGGACAGTCAGACCGGGGAATATTACGGCGTGGGCGGCATTTATCAGACGTTTCCCACCCTGGAAGAAGCGCGCCAGTATGCGGACGGCTTAAACCACCCTGTCCTGGAAGGCGTACCTGCCTATGAGGTGGGCGACAAGGTAATGCTACCTTACGGCGACCATGAGCTGTCCGGCACCGTGGGCCATGTGGGGGAAACCGCTGTCCGTATCGACGGCACTGGCCCCTATTCCTGGGACCATCAGGTGGTGGACCGGGAGCATTTTGAGGACGGTCTGCGGCAAGACGCCCGGAACGCGGCGCTGTTCACACCGGAGGAAGCGGCACAGGCCACGGAAAATTTCCGTATTACCGATGACGCCCTGGGCGTGGGCGGCCCGAAAACCAAGTTCCGCAGGAATGTGGAGGCAATCCGTACCTTAAAGCAGATCGAGGACGAGGGCCGCGCCGCCACCCCCGCCGAACAGGAAACCCTCTCCCAATATGTCGGCTGGGGCGGCCTGCCGGACGCCTTCGACCCGGACAAAGAGGAATGGGCGGAGGAGTATGCGGAGTTAAAGGGCCTGCTGGCCCCGGACGAATACACCTCGGCGCGGGCCTCCACCCTGACCGCCCACTACACCAGCCCCACCATCATCAAGGCCATTTATGAGGCGATGGGGAACCTGGGCTTTCGGGAAGGCAATCTGCTGGAGCCGTCCTGCGGCGTGGGGAACTTCTTTGGCCTTCTGCCGGAGAACATGGGGAAAAGTAAAATGTACGGCGTGGAGCTGGACAGTATCAGCGGGCGTATTGCCAGGCAGCTCTATCCCCAGGCCAACATCACCATTCGGAGCTTTGAGAAAACCAACTTCCCTGATGACTTCTTTGACGCCGCCATCGGCAACGTCCCCTTCGGCGGCTACAAGCTGGTGGACAGCCGGTACGACAAGCAGAACCTGTTAATCCATGAGTATTTCCTTGCCAAGTCCATCGACAAGGTGAGGCCGGGCGGCGTCCTGGCTTTCATTACCTCCAACGGTATCAGCGGCGGCACGATGGATAAGAAAGACCGCCATGTGCGGGAGTATCTGGCTGAACGCTGTGACCTCTTAGGGGCGGTCCGCCTCCCCAACAACGCCTTTTTAGCCAATGCCGGGACAGATACCACCACTGACATTCTGTTTTTGCAGAAGCTGGATACTCCAAGGCAGCTCGGCGTGGACCTTCCCCTGTGGGTGCAGACCGACACGCTGTTAGAGCAGGACCACACCAATGATAAGGGCGAGACACGCCACAACTTTGTCACCGTCAACCGCTATTTCCAGGAACACCCGGAAATGGTCTTAGGGGAACTGAAAATCGTGTCCGGCCCCTTCGGTCCCCAGCTTACCTGTGAGCCGGTCCCCGATGCCAGCCTTGCAGAACAACTCCATGAGGCAATCAGCCATATCAAAGGCCGGATCACCGAGGCGGAGCTGCCGGACTTAGGCGAGGGGGAAGAAATTGACGCCTCCATTCCCGCCGACCCCAATGTGAAGAACTATTCCTATACCATCGTGGAGGGCGAGGTGTACTATCGGGAAAATTCCCGCATGGTGAAGCCGGACTTAAACGCCACCGCCAGGGAGCGCGTGAAAGGCATGGTAGAGCTGCGGGAATGTGTGCAGGACCTGATTTTCTACCAGATGGACAATTACCCCGATGAGGCCATTATCCGCCAGCAGGCCAAGCTGAATGGACTGTACGATGCGTTCACGTCCAAATACGGCCTGATTAACAGCAAGGGCAACGCCCTGGCCTTCGCCGATGATTCTTCGTACTACCTTCTCTGCTCTTTGGAGGTTTTGGACGAGGACGGCAGGCTGGAGCGCAAGGCTGACATGTTCAGCAAACGCACCATCAGGCCCCACCAGGCTGTCACCAGCGTGGACACCGCTTCCGAGGCCCTGGCCGTCTCCATTTCGGAAAAGGCCAGGGTGGATATGCCCTACATGGCAAAGCTGTCCGGCAAGACAGAGGAAGAACTGGCCGGGGAACTTCAGGGCGTGATCTTCCGTCTGCCGGAGCCGGTGGACAGCGATGGGAACCCCCGCCATGTCACCGCCGACGAATACCTCTCCGGCAATATCCGTGAAAAGCTCCTGCGGGCAAGGCAGGCTGCGGACAAAATACCGGAATATTTTCGGGCCAATGTGGAGGCGCTGGAACAGGCCCTGCCCAAAGACCTGGAGGCTTCGGAGATTGACGTGCGCCTGGGCGCGACGTGGGTAGACAAGAAATATATCCAGCAGTTCATGTATGAGACATTCCAGACGCCGGGGTATCTGAAAAACCGGATACACGTCAATTTCACGGATTTTACCGCCGAATGGAACATCACAGAAAAGAACTCCATTCCCTGGAGCGACGTGGCGGCCTTTACCACCTACGGCACAGAGCGGGCCAGCGCCTATCGGATTTTGGAGGACAGCTTAAACCTGCGCGATGTCCGTATCTACGATACCGTCCAGGACCCGGACGGCAAGGAGAAACGGGTCTTAAACAAGGACGCCACCACTCTGGCCCAGCAGAAACAGCAGGCCATCAAGGACGCCTTCCGGGACTGGATATGGAAAGACCCGGACCGGAGGCAGGCCCTGGTCCGCAAATACAACGACCTTTATAATTCCACCCGCCCCCGTGAGTATGACGGGCAGCACATCATTTTCGGCGGTATCAACCCGGAGATTAAGTTGCGGGAACACCAGCTTAACGCCATCGCCCATATCCTTTACGGGGACAACGTACTCCTGGCCCATGAGGTGGGCGCGGGCAAGACCTTTGAGATGGTGGCCGCCGCCATGGAATCGAAGCGGCTGGGCCTGTGCCAGAAGTCCCTCTTTGCCGTGCCGAACCACCTGATTGAACAATGGGCCTCGGAGTTTTTACGGCTCTATCCTTCGGCGAACATTCTCGTCACCAGGAAAAAGGACTTTGAAGGCCCCAACCGTAAGAAGTTCTGCGCCAAGATCGCCACCGGCGACTATGACGCGGTGATTATGGGACACTCCCAGTTTGAACGCCTCCCCATGTCCTTCGAGCGCCGGGAGCGGCTGTTGCAGGAACAGATATGGGAAATCGAGGAAGGGCTGGAGGAACTGAAAAACAGCCACGCGGAGAAGTTTTCCGTCAAACAGCTTGAACGGACAAAACGCTCCCTGGAGGCCCGACTGGAAAAACTCCACGACGGGACGCGCAAGGACGATGTTGTGACCTTTGAACAGCTCGGCGTGGACCGGCTCTTTATAGACGAGGCGCACAGCTACAAGAACCTCTTTTTATATACCAAGATGCGCAACGTGGCGGGCCTCTCCACCTCCGACGCGCAGAAGTCCAGCGACATGCTGCTGAAATGCCGCTACATGGACGAGGTGACAGGCGGGAAAGGCGTGGTATTTGCCACCGGAACCCCTGTCTCCAACTCCATGACGGAGCTTTACACCATGCAGCGTTATCTTCAGCATGATTTAATCAGCAGGCAGGGCCTGGCCCATTTTGATAACTGGGCCTCGACCTTCGGAGAGACGGTGACGGCCATTGAGCTGGCCCCGGAAGGGAAATACCGGGCGCGGACCCGTTTTGCCCGTTTCTTTAACCTGCCGGAGCTAATGAACATGTTTAAGGAAACGGCGGACATCAAGACCGCCGACCAGTTAAACCTTCCGGTCCCGGAGGTGGAGTTTCACAACGAGGTGGCCCAGCCCACCGAACACCAGCAGATGCTGGTGCAGGAGCTGTCTGAACGCGCCGCCGAAGTACACGCAGGCCATGTGGACCCCCGAACCGACAATATGCTCAAAATCACCAGCGACGGGCGCAAGCTGGGCTTAGACCAGCGGCTCATCAACCCCATGCTCCCCGACGACCCGCAGAGCAAAGTCAACCTGTGCGTGGACAACATCGTGCGTATCTGGCAGGAGGGACAGCCTGAAAAGCTCACCCAGCTTTTATTCTGTGACCTGTCCACCCCCAAAGGAAAAACCGCCGCAAAACAGGAAAAGGCGGCGCGGACTGCCGGGGACAAGACAGCGGGCGGCACGGAGCTTCATGCCCTGGACAATCTCCTGGACGTAAAGCCGGACCCGCCCTTTTCCATCTACGAGGACATTCGGGATAAGCTCATCGCACGGGGGATTCCGGCCAGCCAGATCGCTTTCATTCACGACGCCGACACCGACGCAAGAAAAAAAGAGCTGTTTTCCAAAGTCCGCTCCGGCCAGGTGCGCGTCCTCATGGGCAGCACACAGAAGATGGGCGCGGGCATGAACGTCCAGGACCGGCTCGTTGCGCTGCATGACTTAGACTGCCCCTGGCGGCCCGGTGACTTGGAACAGCGCAAGGGCCGTATTGTCCGTCAGGGAAACAAGAACAAGAAAGTACACATCTACCGTTATGTCACGGAGGGGACCTTTGACAGCTATCTGTGGCAGACCGTGGAGAACAAGCAGAAATTCATCAGCCAGATCATGACAAGTAAATCGCCGGTTCGCTCCTGTGAGGACGTGGACGAGACGGCCCTCTCTTATGCGGAGATTAAGGCCCTGTGCGCGGGCAACCCGCTTATCAAGGAGAAAATGGACTTAGATGTGGACGTTTCCCGCCTGCGTCTCTTAAAGGCCAACCATCAGAGCCAGCAATACCGGCTGGAGGACGACCTGCTGAAACACTTTCCAGAACAGATAGAACAGAATAAGGGCTATGTCACCGGCTTTACGGCAGACATGGCGACGCTGGCGGCCCACCCCCACCCCAAGGACGGCTTTGCCGGAATGGTGGTGCGGGGCGACACCCTCACCGAAAAGGACAACGCGGGCGCTGCAATCCTGGCGGCCTGCAAGGAAATCAAGGGGACCCAGCCGCTTTCCATCGGCACTTACCGGGGCTTTGACATGTCCCTGACGGTGGAGAATTTCGGCCACGATTTTGTCCTCACCTTAAAGGGGCAGATGACCCACCGCGTCACGCTGGGCCAGGACGCCAGAGGCAACCTAACCCGTATCGACAACGCTCTGGCCGGAATGCCGGAGCGCCTGGCTGCCGTGCAGGACCGGCTTGCTAACCTGGATAAACAGGTGGAGGCCGCGAAAGCGGAATTAGGCAAACCCTTCCCCCAGGAGCTGGAACTTGCAGAAAAGAGCGCCCGCCTTGCCGAGCTGAATGCCCGGCTGGATCTGGACACCAACGCACCCGGCCAGCAGACGGCGCGGACCCCGGCCAAGAAGGAACGGTCCTCTGTGCTGGAGGGCCTAAAGAGGCCGCTGCCGCCAAGGACCGCTGACCGGAAATCCAAACAACACGAACAGGAGGTACGATAATGAGCAACGAAGAAATGAATACCGCGTTATATGAAAAGATGTCCGCCGAACAGGGGAAGTTCCGGGACTGGCTGCTTACGCAGCCTCCGGAGGAAATCCTGAACCATGCCTATGAATACACCGTCCGGGAGGACATGGTGATGGCGATGGAGAACCTGGATTTAAGCCACGGCCAGGCGGCGGTACTGCTGGATTCCCCGTCCCCGCTGGACGATCTGTATCAGGAGTATGTAAAAGTGGAAACGGACTATATGGACACGATCCGCGACTGCCTGGAAAGCCGGGCCGACCATATGCTAAAGGCCCAGCGGGAACTGCCAATCTATCAGCACCCGGTTACTTATGCGCAGGCTCATGACGAGCTGGAGGCATACCGCGCCTCCCACAAGGCCAATGTCGCCTGCAAAGAGGCGATTGAGGCCGCGATTGCGGAGCATTACGGAGACAACCGGCTGGGCGAAGCGTCCGTGGCGCAGGTGGTGGAACAGTTCGGCTATGACCGGACATTTTACGTTCTCTCCGCCACGGTCCGGGATAAGGAATCGGACGGGCGCATTTCCCGTTCCAATAAGGAATGGGCCAGGACGGTCCCCGTTGTGGAGGATTTAGACGACTGGAACCAGAACCGCAGCCGTTATTTTGTGGTGGACCAATGCAACCCCGGCCTGACAGACCTGTTCCTCAAAATGGCCCGGCATGACTTCCTTCTCACCCAGCCGCTGACGAAAGAGGACATTATGCAGGAGGCCGGGCGTGTTCTGCGCAGCTTTCAGGGACAGCAGGAACCAAACAGCCCGGAAGGGACCCAGTTCATGGTGCAGCTCTCGGCGGATTTTCTTGCCCGTGCAGGGTCCAAAGACCAGGATCGGCTGATGAAGATGCTGCCGTTCCCGTCGCTGTCCCTCTCCACACTCAAGGACCGCCCCGGCGTATTTGCGTTTATTGCCAAGGACGAAAACCGGGACCAGCCTCTCCGCCCCGGCAGGGCCTCCGTCCGGGATAAGCTCCGGAAAAAGCCTGATGCCCCAAAGCCTGCCGCCCCCGGCAAAAAGAAAGTGCAGGAGCGGTGACGATGGCAAAACGAAAACGCGATGTTCCCCTCCTGTTCTGGGTATCGAAACAGGAAAAGGAGCTGATTGAGGAAAAGATGGCCCAGCTCGGAACCGACAACCTGAGCGCGTATCTGCGCAAGATGGCGATAGACGGCCTGGTGGTGAAGCTGGAACTGCCGGAGCTGCGGGAGATGATTTCTCTCTTACGCTATTCCAGCAACAACTTAAACCAGCTCACCCGCCACGCCCATGAGACGGACCGCCTCTATGACACCGATTTAGAGGATATGCGCCAGAGCTATGAACGGCTGTGGGAGGCGGCCAACCAGATACTCACCTCGCTGGCGGCCATCAAGTGAACCCTGCGGAGGACGGCGCGCCATGACCGGCCTGCCGTCCTCCGCTTTTTTACTGTCTCTGGAACTTAGCCGAAATTTTCGGCGAAGTTCCAGGCTGGCGGCATCGTTGTGTTTTCCGGCCTGATACAGTATTCTAAAGATAGAAAAAAAGACGGCAAACCGCCGTGACAGAAGGAGGCAACAACATGAAGCTGATACTTAAAATTTTAGCCGCTCCCGTGGTGGCGGCCCTGGCCCTGTTCATTTGGATTTGCGCGGGCCTGCTTTACTGCTCCGCATTTCTTTTCGGCCTTGCCGGAACCATCGTGGCAATCCTGGGCGTGGCGGTGCTTGTCACCTATTCCCCGCAAAACGGGATCATTCTTCTGGTGATTGCCTTCCTTATCAGTCCGATGGGCCTCCCGATGGCGGCGGCGTGGCTGTTAGGCAAGATTCAGGATTTACGGTATGCCATTCAGGACAGGATATATGGATAAGGCAACCGTTCGGAGCGTGAGGGAAACTTCACGCTCCTATTCTTTTTGGAAGGGAGGTTTTACCGATGGCGACCACACGGCTCATGCCCCTGCATACCGGCAAGGGACGGACGGTGGGAACGGCAATCGCCGACATTCTGGACTATGTAAAGAACCCGCAAAAAACAGACAACGGCAGGCTCATTACCGGCTGGCAGTGTGACAGCCGTGTGGCTGACGCGGAGTTCCTGCTCTCCAAGCGGCAGTATGCCGCGCTCACCGGCAGGACGCGGGGCGAGGACGATGTGATTGCTTACCATGTCCGCCAGTCCTTTGTTCCCGGCGAGATTACCCCGGAGGAAGCCAACCGCATCGGCGTGGAGTTTGCAAAGCGGTTCACCAAGGGCAATCATGCCTTCATTGTCTGCACTCACATCGACAAGGCGCATATCCATAATCACATTATCTGGAACTCCACCGCCCTGGACTGTAAGCGGAAGTTCCGCAATTTCTGGGGCAGCACCAGGGCCGTGCGTCGGCTCTCTGACACCCTCTGTGTTGAGAACGGCCTCTCCATTGTGGAGAACCCGAAGCGTCATGGAAAGACCTACAACAAGTGGCTGGGCGATGCCGCCAAGCCCTGCCAGCGGGAGCTTTTACGCACGGCCATTGACGAGGCCCTGGCAAAAAAGCCTGCCGACTTTGAGGCCCTCTTAAAGTTCTTGCAGGAGGCAGGCGTGGAGGTATCCCGCCGTGGGAAAGCCCTCCGTCTCAAAGCTCCGGGCTGGAAGAACGTGGCCCGCATGGACAGCCTGGGCGATGGCTATGACGAGCCGGAGCTGCGGGCCGTCCTCTCCGGGGAGAAGGAACACACGCCCAGGAAGAAACCGGAACGGCCTGCACCGGAACCGCCCCGTGTCAACCTGCTGGTGGATATTCAGGCCAAGCTGAAGGCAGGCAAGGGAGCCGGGTATGAGCGGTGGGCCAGGTCCTTCAATCTAAAGCAGATGGCGCAGACGTTAAACTTCCTCACCGAGCATGGCCTGCTGGAATATGGGAAGCTGAAGGAGAAAACGGCGGCGGCCACGGCTCGGTATAACGAGCTGTCCGGCCAGATCAAGACGGCGGAACAGCGCCTTGCGGAGATTGCCGTCCTAAAAACCTACATCATCAATTACTCCAAGACCCGTGAAGTCTATGCCGCATACAGGAAGGCCGGTTACTCCAAGAAGTTCCTTGCCGAGCATGAATCCGAGATTCTGCTGCACAAGGCGGCGAAGAAAGCCTTTGATGATTTGGGCGTGAAAAAGCTCCCCACGGTGAGGAGCTTACAGACAGAATATGCCGCGCTACTGTCAGAGAAGAAAGCGGCTTATGGCGAGTACCGGAAGGCCCGCGACGAGATGAAGGAACTGCTGACGGTCAAGGCCAATGTGGACCGGCTCATGGGCTATGAGGACCAGGAGAAGAAACAGGAAACAAAGGAGAAACAGGAACAGTCCCAGGGCCGGTGACGTTCTCCCGCCGTGGCTTTACCTGGGGGGAAAGCCTGATAAGGTTTTCCCCCTTGATTGCCGCACTTGCGCGGAGCGGGGGCCGGGTCAAGAGTGCGAAGCACCGCCGCAGGCGGCCTGCTCTTGACCCGGTTTCCGCTCTGTGCTACTCCATCGGGCCGCGCCCGATTAAGCGTCCGCAGGACGCGCAGCCAGCTCCGGCACGGAGCTGTTCAAGGGGGCTTGGGGGCGCTGCCCTCAACAAGCAGCCAGGGCGGTGATAACCGCGCTGGGGCCTGTGTGTATTAACACAGGCATTGCTTGCCGGTATTATTCTCCGCCTAAAGAGACAGTCATCGGCTGACAGAAATACATTCCATATCCAGCCGCACCGAAGTCTTGAACACCCGGTCGTCGGTCTCAAACAGGGCTGTGCCGTCGTATCGGTCAGCCACTGACTGGATAGAGGAAAGGCCGGTGGCGATGCCGCTCTCCCGCTTGCGGGAGACAGCGACCCCATCTGCACGTTGTATAAAATCACCGTCAAAGCTGTTATCCATCACAAGGATCAGCATATCCTCCCGGATCATGGACTTTAGCTGGATGCGTCTGGCTCCATACTCCATGCGGCGGCAGGCTTCGATGGCGTTTTCCAGCATATTTCCCACGATGCGGGAGAGATCCACATTTTGCACCCGTCCGGCCTGTCTGGGGATATCCAGCCGAAAGGAAATCTCGATCCCCTCCTGTCTGGCGACGGCGGCATAGTGGAGCGCCAGGGCGTTGACCGCCTCGTTCTCACACAGCCGCCCAGCCGCGGATGACGCAAGCCCCTCCATGCGCTCCCCAAGGAGAGCCGCTATTTCATCATGGCTTCCTGTTTTGACACAGGACAGGATACGCTCCACCGCCACCGTTGCCTCCTGACGGGCGGTGTTTGTATTCTCCCAGGCCGTCAGCGCCTGGGCATGGGATTTGGCGCGGGCGGTATCCGCCACGTCCATCATCTGCTCCCGCATCCGGGCAGCCGCCAGTTCCCGCTCCTGGTACATCATGCCGGTCATCATAGCGCAGCAGGCCAGCAGCGCGGCGACGCCAAAAAGCCGCGTCAGCAGAAAGGCCATACTGTTTTCCGCCGTCAGGTTCCACCTTGTGCCGGAAAGCATACTGAGGGTGAACAGAGCTGCGGGAATCAGCCAGACTACCTTCCAGAAGGAAGCCGCTTCTGTGCCGCTCCATGCCGCAAACAGCCGTTTCAGGGAATACAGGCTGAGAGGCAGGCACAGCAAAACGACCAGAATTCTGACCACCAGCCAAAGGTTTACGAAATGGGAGGCCCGCCCCTGCTCCGCCCAAAGACCGATCCAGTTTCCCACCCCAAGCATAAAGGTGGCCAGACACATCTGATGAAGGCAGATGAAGAAGGTCTGCCGCCCCTGGCCTTTCAGCAGAAAAAAAGCGGAGGGCAGAACCAGAAGGTAATACACCGCCGTGGCTCCGGTAAGCGCCGTGCCAAGGTCAATGCGCAGCGCCGGAATCCAAATGTAAGCCGCCCCGCAAAGCAGCAGCAGGCCGCCTCCCAGCAGACTACCGGTGCGGGGGCTGACACGCAAAAATGCCCGCAGAGGCAGATAGTGGCTCACGATCCCTACCAGAAGGATTGCCAGGACATAGAGAATGGTCAGCAGGTCAAAAAGCTTCATGGCGCTTCACCTCCTGTTCCGCGTTTTGCAGATGAGCCAGGGCTTCCAGACAGTATTGCTCCAGTTCCGGCTCCTGCCCCGGTGTGTTCATCCCGCCGATTACGGTAAACATTTGCCGCAGGTCATGCCGCAGGCGGCCGACCTCCTCCACGCCATTTACAATATGAGCGTAGGCGGCGTCCTTTTGCCGGACCGCTTCCTCGGCGGCGTCAGCACGGGCATGAGCCAGCGCCGATTCCTGGGCCTGCCGCTGGGCCAGTCCTGCGATGTAGAAGATACCAAGCCTGGTGAAAATCAGGAGCAGGCGGGCCGGGATAAAGCCGGGATCAGAGAGGGTGTCCTGGGTCACATAGCCGGTGGTCAGCGCGCCGGAAACGCCCAGTAGCAGGGTGACCATGGCAAGGGGTCGCCATGTCCGGGGGCCGGTGCTTTCATAGAGACCCGGAAAGCTGCGCCGGGTGATAAGAAACAGCGCCCCCAGCATCAGACTGTCCACGACCACACGCACAAGGAAATTAACGGGACGCCCAAGGCCGGTGGCGACTTCCGCCAGATTGCCAAAGCCGCTGCCGCTTACCAGAACACCTGCGGCGGCGGACAGCAGGAACAGGTTTTTCCAATGACCCTGTGGATAGACCACAAAGGATACCGGCAGCAGCGCAAGCCAGGCCAGGAAAGAAAACCGGCTGGCTCCGCTGACAGGAAGCCCCCTCCATCCCGCCCAAAACGGATAGACGGCGGCAAGCAGCACCCCCATCCCTATACAAAGCACATACAGGCCCCGGCGGGACAGTCTGGACGGTTCCGACCGGACGAGATACACCAGCAGCATCCAGATGGAGGCGTCCAGCAGCACCAGGGCGATATCCCAAAGCACCAAACTCATAGCCGCTCCTCTCTGGCCTGTCTGAACAGCCATTCATCATAGAGCCTCATGATACGTCGGTAGTCCCGCTGGGTGATGTAGGCGATCCCACCGTCCTTCATGATGAAGTCTGTGCCGTTGGAGCGCTTCACCATATCCAGGTTTACGATATACGAGCGGTGGGTGCGCAGGAACCGGGGCGTTGGAAGCATGGCCTCTAAATCGTCAATGTTGAAATTGGTGGAAACGTCCAGCCCGCCCCGGTCCCATAAGTGCAGGATGCACCGCTGGCCCAGCACCTCGGCGTAGATGATATCGTCGTGCCAGATGTCCAGCCGCTTTTTTTCGGCGGAGATGGTCAGCACCTGGCTCCGTTTGGTCTCCCGCAGGGAGGCTGCCAGCGTCAGGGTGTGGCTGACCATCTCCTGGGTCACCGGCTTTTCAATGTAGAGCAGGGAGCGGTATTTATTGGCTTCAAAGGCGTGGTCGCGGCTGGTGGTGGTGAAGGCCAGCAGTACCGCCTCGTCCTGTTCCCGGATGGCGGCGGCGGTCTGCATCCCGGTCAGCTTATCCATGTAAACGTCGAGGTAGACAAGATGATACAGCCCCGGTTTGAATGTTTTGAGAAACGCCTCGCCGCTCTCGTGGGTTTCGCATTTTGCCGGGACACCCGATTCCCGGATTCGCCGGAGCAGCAGTTCCCGGTCCGCGGGTAAATCCTCGCAAATGGCGATGCGCAGTGTGTGATCCATAGAAATCCTCCTCTCGAATGAAGGGCATGGAGCATACCCGTCATGGTTTGTCAAGACCATTTTAGCATATTTTTTTCGCAATCCCCACTTCTTTTTTTGAGAAATCGGGCCTCGATATGTCGCAGAAAACACTTGACAAATTTGAAGTTTTGTGATTCGAGTTTCAATCCCTTCATAAAAGCCCTGAATATGCGGCTTTTTCCTCGGTTGGCCTCCATGCGGGGGCGGAGGGCGTCAGGGAATCAGGTGTCGTGGACTACTGGTGACTGCCCGCATGAATTTTGGTATAATGGAGGCAAGAGAAATGACTCGCCTGCGGGCGGGTCTTTCGCTTTACTATGGCGGTTTTGATATGCAATCATGCACATACAGGAGGGTGAAAGGATGCAGAGTGAAAAACAAATCGTTCCATTGTCGGAAGTGACGGAGTATTTCCGCGTGAAGGCCGAGGGGATGGACGGCAAAACAAGAGGTTCCTACAAACGAGCGGGCAACGCCCTGCACCGGGCGGGATATCACACGATGGAGGCGGTGTGCGCCCTGACGGACGAACAGCTAAAAAGGATACGGGATGTCGGCGTGGGAACGCAGGCGATTATCACAAAGGAGATCGCCTGTTGCCGTCAGGGTGGCAATACAGAAGGACAGCACAGGAAACAAAGCGGTGTACCATCAATTTTCCATTTGAACAAGGAGGAATAGGGTTATGAAGGTTAACAATTTTCAAGGAGGATTTAACCATATGAAGAAACGAATGATGAGTATGCTGCTTGTGTTTTGCATGGTGTTTACACTGATGCCGCAGACAGCGTTCGCTACCGGGAGCAATCCCACTGTCGGTTTAAGCGGTATTGCAGACAGCGGGAATTTAACCGCCTGCGAAAATCATCCGGAACACACCGACCAATGCGGTTATGCGGAGGGACACCCCTGCGAACACTCGGAGCACGGGGCGGACTGCTATACGGACGAGCTGATCTGCGGTTATGACGAAGAAGAACAGCTTGCTACCGACAGCGACGCGCTCCACACGCACACACAGGAGTGCTACGAGTTGGACTGCCCCCACGAGCGCGGGGAGCATGACGATGACTGCGGTTACACAGAGGCCGTTCCCTGCGGTCATGTCTGCGACGAGTGCGGTGGCGGTGCGCCTGAAGAACCGGAGAACGGCACCGGCACACCCGGAGAACCAGAGAACGGCACGAACGAACCTGGGGAACCGGAAAGCGGCAGCCTCATCACCGCTTTTGCAAAGCCTTCACAGACCGCGACGGTAACGCTGGGCACGTCTCTCTATGACCTGCCCCTGCCGGAGACAGTGGAGGCGGAGCTGGAAGATGCCGATACGCCCGCCCAAATCCCGGTGGACTGGGCGGACGACGATGATTACGACGGCGACACCCCCGGCGACTACGGCTTCACCGGACAGGTGGATGCCGCCTATTCCCTGGCGGTTGGCGTGAGCGCGCCTGTCTTTACTGTAACGGTGGCTGAGGGTGATGCCGCGCCCATCGTCATCACCGCCTTTGACGAGCTGCCGGAGGAGGTGGCGCAGCAGAGCCACGACCTCGGCACAGCCCTGGCGGAGATAACCCTGCCCGTGGCTCTGACAGCCACAGTGGAGGGAACGGACGAAACCGCCCAAATCCCCGTCACCTGGCGCAGCGACCCCGCATACGACCCGCAGACCGCCGGAGCCTATGTGTTCACGGCGGAGCCTGGCGCGGGCTATATGCTGGCGGATGCTGTGCAGCCCCCCGCCATTACATTGGAGCTGACGGTGGCCATTGCGTTGATGAGCGAACCCGGCACGCCGGACACCGCCTGGTATGTGACCCAAAAGGCTGAGGGCAAGGGCAGCGAGAGTGACCCCTACATCATCACCACCGCCAACGAGCTGGCGGGATTTGCCCTGATTGTGCGGGGCGAGGCCGAGGGCATTGATGCAGATAACTTTTCAGCAAAACATCTGCGGCTGGAGCCGGAGGCCAGTGTCATTGACCTGTCAGACTATGGCGAGAGCTACGACGGCGGCAAAGGCTGGCTTCCCATTGGGAAGGATGGATTAACGCGGTTTTATGGCACCTTTGACGGCAACCACTGTGTCATCACCGGGCTGTATATCAACCGGGCGGAAAAACAGCAGGGGCTGTTTGGTGATGTAAGCGGCAACACCATCCGGAATCTGGGGCTTTATCAAGTGGAGGTAACCGGCAGAGGAAGCACCGGCGGACTGGTCGGAAGCGGCTGTGAAATTCAAAACTGTTTCGTCAGCGGCCGGGTGGAGGGAACAGACGGTGTTGGCGGCGTGGCGGGCAGGCTTGATGGGCAAATGAGCGACTGCGTTTCCACTGCCGAGGTGACGGGCAGCGGGTACATGACCGGCGGTGTGGTGGGGAGCGTCAATCAAAACGGCATCGTGCGCTGCGTCGCCACCGGTTCGGTCACGAACAGCAGCCATCTCACCGGCGGCGTGGCGGGATACTTAATAGATAACTCATCCCTCCAGGACAGCTTCGCCCTGAACCCCTCGGTAAGCGGCACGACAGGTGTTGGCCGGGTGGCAGGCACCAAAGAGGATTCCGCCACCATGTCCGGCAACCTGGCCTGGATGGGTATGACCGGCGTGTGGCAAAACGTGGGCGCGACCAAGCTGGACGGGGCCAGCGCCAGCTACGAAGACCTGACCGCCCCGGAAACCTGGAGTAACTTCAGCGCAGAAAACGGCTGGAGCTATACCGAGGGCGGCCTGCCGGTGCTGGCGGGCTTCCTCGACGGCTACCAGAGCGACGAGCTGCCCGACCATATTGCACCGGTCACCCTGTTCGGCGGCGGCAGCGGCGCGGAGGACGACCCCTACCGCATCACCACCCAGGCGCATATGTTCCAGCTGGCCGCCATGGTCAACGGCGGTGAGAGATTTCAAAATAAACACTTCCGGCTGGAAAACGACATCACTTTGCAGGGCGCGTGGACGCCCATCGGGACATTCACCTTGGATATGGGCAACCGCCCCTTCTCCGGCATATTCGACGGCAACCACAAGGCCATTTATGGGCTGGCGGTGAATAATCCAAGCGGCGATTATCAGGGGCTGTTTGGGTTTATCATAGGAGACGGTAATCGAACCACTGACGCAACCTACGGCGTTGTGAGGGGCCTTGCTGTGGTGGACGCAACTGTAACAGGAGATGGGCGTGTTGGCATATTGGCAGGCTACGCGGAAGGTACACTGATTGAGAACTGCTACACCAGCGGTGCTGTTTCCGGGGAACTTAATGTCGGCGGCATGGTGGGAGTGGGCCACGGCACCCTTCGGGATTGTCGGTCTGACGCTTCGGTAACGGATTCAAGAAGCAATATAGGCGGCTTGGTGGGATGGGCTCAAACCTTGTCAATATCCCGCAGTATTGCGGCGGGCGAAATCAGCAGTTCAGAGACAGCCCCCTATATTGGCGGCATCACAGGACAAGGCGCTCAGAATAGCTCGGTCACCGACTGCGCGTCGTTAACCTTGCTCAAGCGGTATAGCGCATATAGCGGGCGGGTGCTGGGTCTTGATACGTATGACTCCCCCACCACCTTCTCAAGTAACTTCGCCTGGGACGGAATGGAGGGCGAATGGGAAAATATCGGCTCTGACCAAAAGGACGGCGAAAGCAAATCTTTATCCGACCTGCAAAGTGCCGCAACCTGGAGCGCCTTTGCCAATTCCTCTGCCTGGGAGTATCCCGAGGGCGGTTTGCCGGTACCGGCGGGGTTTGCAGTGGGATTAATTTCATCCGAACTGCCGGAGCATGTGACTGCACCCAAGGGCAGCGGGACAAGCGAGAATCCCTATCTCCTCCGCACCGAGGCCGACCTGCAAAAGCTGTCGGAGCAGGTGGCGTCGGGCGAGAGCTTTGCGGGCAAGCACTTCCGGCTGGAAAACGACATCACCCTGACGGAACTGTGGACGCCCATCGGTCCCAGCGACAGCAAGCCCTTCTCCGGCACCTTTGACGGGAATTACCATATCATCGACAATCTGGTGATTACATCCACAGCGACCGGACGCTATGGGCTGTTCGGCAGCATATACGGCGGCACAGTGAAAAATCTGGGGCTGACCAATGTGAACATCGATACCCCCTCTGCCTATTACGCGGGCGGTGTCGCGGGTCTCCTGGGAGATAACAGTGTGATTGAGCATTGCTTTGTCACCGGCAGTGTGAGAGGCAACACAGCGGGCGGCATTGTGGGCGGATTTCATGTGGGTACCACTCCCAATACCTGCTACATCAGACACTGTTACAGCACAGCCAGCGTTGCCGCCACCAGTTATGCAGGCGGCATTGTGGGGCAGAACAGCGGCAGCGCGTCGCACCCTGCACGAAAATCAATTGTAAATTGTTACAGCACCGGCGTGGTAAGCGCGGACACAAGCCGGGGCGGGATTGTCGGGTTTTCCAGTTATTCCGTGACAGTCAAGCAAAGCGTTACCCTGCCCCCGTCCATGGCTTCCACCGGCACCAGCTGGGGGCGCATCGGCGGCGGGACATCCGGCACGTTTGCCGACAACTACGCCTGGGACGGCATCAGCGCCACAGCAGGCGCGACCACCAAGCACGGCGGCGACTGGACTGGCGACGCAATCAAAGCAGCAAGCAGCTGGACGGGGCTTTCCTACGCCTCGGAGCACTGGATTACAGCGGATGACGCCTTGCCCATCCTGACAGGGTTTGCCGGCGGACAGGACAGCACGGTTCCAGCATATATTACCACCTCGACTCCTGCCGTAATCATCACACGGCATCCGGGCAACCAAATTGTCATGGAGGGGGAAACCGCCACCTTTACCGTGGCCGCCACCGGTGGCAGCCTGACCTACCAGTGGCAGGTCAGTACCGACGGCGGGAACAGTTGGAATGATATTGACGGTGCGGCAACTGATACCCACACCACCGAAGCCCTCGCTAAGACCGACAACGGCAACCGGTACCGGGTGGTGGTGAGCGGTAAGGCATCCAACGCTGCTACCTTGACTGTAAACGCTACCTCGCCGACACTGCCGACACCGACAGCCAACGATTTCACTGTCAACGGCCTTGCCGCGACATACACCGGATATCCCCAGCCGGTAAGCGTTGCTGTGCGCTCCGGCGTCACCGGCATGGGCAAAATCACGGGAGTTTACTATAACGGTTCCGCCACCGCGCCCTCCGCCAAGGGCAGCTACACCGTCACCCTTGATGTGGCGGCGGGCAGCGGCTACACTTCGGTTTCGAGCCTGGAGGTAGGGACGCTGGTTATCTCCAGCGCAGCAGCCGCAACCCCGGAAAAACCCATCACAGGCAGTATCACGGCCACCGGCTTCAAGATTACAAACAGCTATCAGACCAGCAAGTACGGAGCCTTGGAGTACAGTCTGGACAGCGGCAACTGGACAGCTTACGACAGCGCAGGCGGCATCACCGGGCTGACACCCAAAACGGCGTACAGCGTGCGGGTTCGCTACGCGGGCAATGCCAGTTATAGCGAGAGCGCGGCGTCCGCCGCCACAGAGGTCACCACCGAAAAGGCGGCACTGACCGGCACCCCCGCCATCGACAACACAAGCCCAAGGTTTGGAGATATCTTGACGGTACAGACCGATGCACTCGCCGCCGATCCCGGTGGCGCAGACGCGATGGGTGAGCTGTCCTACCAGTGGAAGCGGGACGGCACGGCTATCCCCGGCGAAACGGAGAGTACCTACATCATTGACGCTGCCGACGATATCGGCAAGGTCATCACCGTCACCGTGACGGCGGCCAACTGCTCCGGCAGCCAGACTTCAGCGACGACAGCGGCGGTGGTCAAGGCTGACCAAACCGCGCCCGAAGCGCCCACCGAGGCAGACAAGACAGCTACCAGCATCACCCTGAACACCATCGGCAGTGCGGAATATCGCCGCAAAGATCAAACAAACGGCTGGCAGAACTCGCCTATATTCACAGGATTGACCTCCGGCACAGACTATACGTTCTACGCCCGGATGAAAGAGACAGCAACGCACAACGTCTCACCGGAAAGCCCGGAAAGCGTCGCCATCACCACGCTGAAAGCGGCGCAGGCCGCACCCGATGCGCCGGAGTTAGACGGCAGGACAGCCACCACGGTTACAGTAAAAGCGGACGATGTAACAGCCGATGTTGAGTTCGCCTGCAAAACCGGCGACGATGCGCCGGGGGACGGCGATTGGCAGAGCAGCGGCACGTTTACCGATCTCGACCCCAATACGGCCTACAAGGTCTATATGCGCCTTGCGGAAACATCCACCCATGAAGCGTCCCCGGCAAGCCCGGCGCTGGCAGTCACCACCCAAAAGGCGGCGCTGACCGGCACGGTGACAATCACCGGCACCGAGAAATACGGTGAAACGCTGACGGCGGTGACAACCGCCCTGTCCTCTGCGCCTGTTGTTTCGGATATGGGTACGCTGTCCTACCAATGGAAGCGCGGTGAAACGAATGTCGGAACGAACAGCGCCACCTACAAACTGGCGCAGGCCGATATCGGCAAGGACATCACCGTCACCGTGACGGCGGCAAATTGTTCCGGTTCAGTGGACAGTTCCCCAACGGGTATCGTCGCCAAGGCCGATGGTCTGGCTGTATCCAATGTCACCGGCAGCTACACCGGCAACGGCTCTACCTTTACCTACACGATAACCGCCATCACCGGCGCGGAGTATTCAAGGGATGGCATGACCTGGCAGACCGGCAATGAGTTCAGTGGATTCACGGCGGGCAGCACCGTGACCTTCTACGCCCGCATAAAGGAAACAGACACCCATAAAGCAGGATTGCCAGGAAATACAGGCGCGGTTACCTTCACAAAACTGGACGGCCGCACAGCTCCGACGCTCGAATATCAGATTACCGGCAATAGCCCGGACCGTACCATCACCATCACCCCTGTCAACGGCGCGGAGTATAGCTTTGATGGCGGCGGAACATGGAGCAATATCAATACCAGCAGCGGGCATGGGAACACCGGAACGGTCAATATCCAAATCCGGCTCGCGGCAACCGATACCCACAACGCCTCCCCCGCGAACAGCGTCAGCGTTGATCTGAATAAGCAGGATCAGGCCGCGCCCGACGCATTTGTCATGACCTATGTGTACAACAGCGATACAAACAATTACACCGTCACCATCCCCACCGTCACAAACGGGGAGTACAGCTTTGACGGGATCAGTTACAGCGGCACAAACACCACCACGGCTAATCCCGGCGCGGTTATTACCGGCTATGTGCGCTATGCGCAATCAAGTACGCACAACGCCAGTCCTGCGGCAGCTTCATCCCTGACGCTGCCTGTGCCGGTCACCTCGATTACCGTCACGGGAACAGGCGGAGCGGACAGCATCACGGTAAACGGTGGCACATTACAGATGCAGGCGGTGGTTCAGCCTGCCACAGCCACGCAGACGGTCACCTGGTCTGTGTCCGGCAACGGCGCAAATATCAGCAGTTCCGGCCTGCTTACCGCAACAGCCAATGGAACTGTGACGGTTCGCGCAACAGCCAATGACGACACTGGCATATATGGAGAAAAAGTCATTACCATTACCGGGCAGACGCCTCCCAATGTGCCTGTCACCTCTGTCACAGTAAACGGCGGCAACTCCATCAGCACAAAGGGCGGCACATTGCAGTTGAGTGCAACGGTACTGCCTGCCAACGCTACGAACAACACGGTCACCTGGTCTATCACAAGTGGAAGCGGCTTTGCCACAATCAACAACTCCGGCCTAATCACCGCAACAGCCAATGGAACTGTGACGGTTCGCGCAGCAGCGAATGACGGCTCCGGTCAGTTTGGGGAAACGACGGTTACAATCACAAACCAGACCGGCAATGGCGGCGGAGGAAACGGCGGCGGCTCCTCCTCCGGCGGCTCCTCCAGCGGAGGGAGTTCCCCGATCATCACCACACCAAAGCCGTCGGAGAATGACCCCGCACCCACAACAACCGCGCAAATCAGCGTAGAGGTCAAAACTGACGCCAGCGGCAAGGCGGCCGTATCTGTATCGGAAAAGAATGTGACCGACGCCATCAAAGCGGCACAGGACGCGGCGAAAAAGGCGGGAACAGAGAAAAATGGCATTAGCGTGGTAATTGAGGTCAAGACTGATAAACCGGCTTCTTCCCTTACCGCCACCCTGCCCACAGGCGCAGTGGATGCGCTGATAAAAGCCAATGTGACCAGCGTGAAAATCCAGAGCGAAATCGTAAGCGTTACCCTCGATCTTGCCACACTGAAAGCGGCGCAGGCCACAGCGGGCGGCGCGCTTACCGTGATTGTGACAAAGCAGAATGTGAGCGGTCTTTCAGCGGCGGCGCAAAAAGCCATCGGCAACCGTCCGGCGTTCAGCTTTACGCTGACCAGCGGCGGCAAGACAATCACTGATTTTGGCGGCGGCACAGTGTCCCTTTCCATTCCCTACACTCCTGGGAAGGGTGAGGACACAGGGAAGCTCTACGTGGTCTATATGGACGACAAGGGCGGCGTAACCTGGCTGACGAATTCCAGCTATGAACCGAATACCAAATCCATGCTGGCCAAAACCGGGCACTTTTCGGTTTACGGTGTGGGCTACAAGACCGACACACCGCAGTTCACCGATACCGCAAATCATTGGGCAAAGGACGATATTGACTTTGTGGCGGCGCGGGGACTGCTCTCCGGCACGGGGAACAACCAATTCAGCCCCAATGCGTCCATGACGCGGGGCATGTTCGTCACGGCGCTGGGGCGGCTGGCAGGGATTAACCCGGACAGCTACAAGACAGGAAAATTTACCGATGTGAAAGCGGACGCCTACTACGCGCCCTATGTGAACTGGGCGGCGGAAAAGGGTATTGTCAATGGCACAAGCACCACCATCTTTGCCCCGGATCAGAGCATCACCCGTCAGCAAATGGCGGTCATTATGGCGAATTACGCCAAGGCCCTGGGGTATACCGTCCCCAAGACCCGCGAGGCCGTGACCTTTACGGACAACGGCTCTATCGGGGGCTGGGCAAAGGACGCGGTAAAAGCCATGCAGATGGCGGGTGTGATTAACGGCAAGGATGGCAACAGGTTTGATCCAACAGGCACCGCCACCCGCGCCGAGGTCGCCGCCGTGCTCCATCGCTATGTGGAGCTGGTGATCGACCCAGCCACGGCCCAGGGCTGGACACAGAACGACGCGGGCCAGTGGCTGTATTACGAGAATGGCAAGCCTGTCACCGGCTGGAAGCAGGTGGATGGCAAGTGGTATTACCTTGACACAGCTGGCCTGATGCAGTCCGGTGGCTGGAAGCAGATTAACGGTAAATGGTACTATCTCTACGCGGACGGCTCTATGGCAGTCAATACAAAGATTGACGGCTATGAGGTCGGGACGGACGGGGCAAGGAAAGAATCCTGATTTTTCTCCACACTTAACCATCAGGTCGGAAAGCCGCCGTCTGCCATCGGGTAACGGCGGCTTTCCTGTATGCCAGCTTTGAAAGGAGGCCATTTATGGAAAGATGGGTACTGGCAGTAGGCTATGATAAAGATAAATTTAACGACGCACAGCGGGAATGTTTGAACTATGGCATTTTCATTCGTTTGATTTCTGATACGACGGAGGCATTGGCGGAATTGTCCAAAGAGCATAATTATCTGTTGGTAGCCATCTTTTCAAAGAACACGGATTATCTCCCTGCTCTGTACCTCATACGAGGCTTGACAAAGGCCCCTGTCCTGATCCTAAAGCACCAATATGACGGCGATGAAAAGATAGCTGCTATTGAAGCCGGGGCAGACGAATATATAGAGTGGCCTGATACCATTCAGGAGAGCATTGCAAGCGCCAGGGCGCTCATTCGGCGTTACACAGAGCTGAACCGGCAGGACAATGGGAAGCTTAATATTTTGACACAAGGCTGCATTTTCATTAGTATTGACTTTCACAAAGTGTTTGTTAATGCACAGGAAGTGCCGCTCCCGCGCCGGGAGTTTGATCTGTTTTATCTTCTGGCGGCAAACCCTGGCCGGGTGTTTACACAAGAGCAGCTTTATCAGCAGATTTGGGGCTATGATTACATTCCAACAGAGAACAGCCTGCACTCCTGTATCCGCAGGATACGGAGGAAACTGGAATGTGTGAAAGCGCCTTGTTCTATTCAGAACATGCGTGGTGTAGGCTACTGTTTCTTACAAGATGATACATGAACCGTCAATAAGTGGCTCAATCCTCGTGGTTGAGCCACTTTTGCGTCGCAACTTGCGTTATTTGCTTATCTATTGACAGGCCCGCGTCAGGTTGTTGACAGTTTTTCCCTTTATACTTCCCTTTGAGAATGGGGGAATGTAGAAAAGCCACGGCTGAACGCTATGTCCCCGGCACAGGGGGACGACGTTGCAACGGACAGAAGGAAGATGCCCAAAACAGAATAGAGCAGGTCAAACAAGCGCCGCAGTCCTCACAGGGATTGCGGCGCTTTTGCGTTCGACAGAAAGCCTCTCCTATTCTTACATATCCCCAGCAAGCAGCAAACTTCTTCCAGCTGCGCCTGTTCAAAGACAGGTGCAGCTTTTTCTTTGTCATTTCCTGACGGCCTGCGTCGGTTTATCCCACTGCCGCTCCCCGCCTTCCCCGTTTCGATTTCGCAAACCACCAAAAATCGAAACGGAGAAAAGGAAAATGTTTGATAAAAAAAGTGATTATGCGCAAAACAAGCGTGAGAAAGATGCCATCGTCTACATAAGCGTGACCGGCCCGGTCCAGTTGACCCGTGCTGCGTTTGCCAGTGAGGACGAGTTCCTGAAATGGAAAGACTGGTCTGACGGTGACTACCATGCCGCTGAGAAGATGGGGCGAGGCTACTATGACAACAGCCTTCCTCTGGTGGACGAGTTCCTCGACTTGATCGTATCTGTCCCGTCAGTGGAGGACGAGCTGTTTCGCAGGCTGGCCGAGATTGAAGCTGAAACAGAACACGCCCGGACCTGTGCCGTCCTGATGGTACAGATCAGGAGCTGCCTGACACAGAAACAGTTCCGCCGCTTATGGATGCTCTGTGTGGAGGGATTGAGCGTGGAGGCCATTGCTGCGGCGGAGGGCGTGACCCATCAGAATATTTCTAAGTCCATCATTAAGGCCAGAAAAAAACTTCTAAAAATTTTCGGCATATAAGGTAAAACAGGGTGCGAAACCGCCTGCAAAAATGTGAAGGGTGAAGGACATGCTTTCCCCGTTCTTCCCTGAACCATGACAACTGAATAGACGGTATTGCAGGCACAAATCCCGCGTGATAGCGGCATAAGGCGCGCCGCCAGGACGACAGCTTCAAGGAGGTGAAGAATGAGCTGTCCGAGCGATCCACGCAAGCCTTAGACCCGGTGAGGCACACCGGGCGCGACGACAGCGCGGGGGATAATGAAACTTCCTCACGGCCTCCTAATGACTTGGGGGGAACCCTGCGGCGCACGTTAAAAACGACGCTGTGGAGTTATGACAGCCCCGCCAGGGGCGGCCTGCAATATCCCCTGCGCCGGTTTCGGCGCGTCGCCGGGGCTGCGTGGCAAATACGGCGGGAATAAATTTTGATATAGAACTGAGACAGCCACACCGAATTGTGCCGTTATGTTATGACGGCCCTGACCTAATCGGTGCGGCTGTTTCTTTTTCTGAAGGAGGCAGCATTATGATTGACATAGATGTGCCTATCTGGGAGAAATATACGCTGACCATTGAGGAAGCATCAAAATATTTCCGTATAGGTGAAAATAAATTACGCAAGCTTGCTGAGGAAAATATCAGTGCTGGCTGGGTCATTATGAATGGCAACCGTATTCAGATCAAGCGTAAGCACTTTGAGAAAATAATAGATACTCTGGACGTGATATAAATGCAGGCGGGCTTTGAATGTGCTATAATCTCTTTAGCATATCAAAGGCTCTATCCGTCATGAAAGGAGCATGACGAATGTCGGAAAAAAGACGAGACAGCAAAAACCGTGTGTTGCAGAATGGAGAGAGCCAAAGACCAGACGGAAGATACCAATATAAGTATATCAATCCTTATGGAAAACCCAAGTTTGCTTATTCGTGGAAGCTGGTTTCTACGGACAAACTCCCTGCCGGGAAACGCGACTGTATTTCACTTCGGGATAAAATCAAACAGATACAGAAGGACCTTGACGACGGAATAGACACCATCGGCAAGAAAATGACGGTCTGCCAGCTTTATGCAAAGTACATCAGACAGCGCGGCAACGTAAAGCGGGGAACCAAAAAAGGCCGTAAAGCGTTAATGGACCTGCTTTCAGCGGATAAGCTGGGGGCGACCGCCATTGAGAATGTGAAACTGTCCGATGCAAAGGAATGGGCTTTGCGTATGCAGGAGAAAGAAGTTGCTTACAGCTCAATCAGCAATTACAAGCGGTCATTAAAAGCAGCATTTTACCTGGCTGTCCAGGACGACTGCCTCCGCAAAAATCCTTTTGACTTCCAGATAAGCGAGGTATTGAATGACGATACTGAGCCGAAGGAGCCATTGTCCCCGGAACAGGAAAAAGAACTCCTGGACTTCATACAGGAGGATACAGTCTATCAGAAATATTATGACGAGATTGTTATCCTGCTGGAAACCGGGCTTCGTATTTCTGAGCTTAGTGGACTGACTGATACCGATTTGGATTTTGTAAACCGATCCGTCAAGATAGACCACCAGCTCTTACGGAGTACAGAAGATGGTTACTACATCGAAACCCCTAAGACAGATAATGGCGTCAGGCAAATTCCAATGACCGCAGCAGCTTGTGAAGCGTTCAAGCGTGTGTTGAAGAACCGCAAAAGTGCAAAGCCCATCATTATTGATGGATATGCTCATTTCTTATTCCTGAATCAAAATGGCCTCCCGAAAGTGGCCGCCAATTATGACGCCATGTTCCAGTGCCTTGTGAAGAAGTACAACAAGTGTCACAAGGAACCGCTGCCGAAGGTAATGACACCACATACCATGCGGCATACCTTCTGCACGAAGAAAGCAAACGCAGGCATGAACCCCAAGGCGCTGCAATACATCATGGGCCATGCCAACATAGTAATGACGCTGAACTATTATGCCCACGCTACTTTCAACTCTGCCAAAGCGGAAATGGACCGGCTGGACGCTGGAATGGATACTGCTGCTTAATAGTAAAAGCGGTTTTTACTACTCGTCTTACTACTTTTCATAGCAAAGACGTGAGCGGTTATGAGGATATATGTGAGGTTCTTCCAATATAGAGAAAGCCGGGAAAGCCTGGAGTTACGGGCTATACCGGCATTTGAGAAGTTATAAAGAGATAATCAAAAATCTATTAAGTTATTATAATAATAATTCAATGTCATTTTCATGATAAATGCCAGGTTTATGACAAGGTTGGTAATCATGATGCAGAACAGGGGCTTATTGGTAAAAAGAGATTTGAATGCCAGCGCAAAGCTGAACTTTTCCGTAGGGGCCTGCACATGCTCACGTACCAGACCGAAACAGGTCAGATACAGAGAACAGCCGACAACCGCGAATATGACTGCGGTCATGAAGTATGCATGGGCACTGCCGGTTCCGCCGAAAGCTACCAGCAGGATCGGAATGAGCATATTGCCCACTGTGGTTGCCAGATTGGTTCCCAGTGTCGCTGTTGTAAATATTTTCGTCCGTTCCGTGGGATCACTCGTCATGGCCGCAGGGAGGCTCCAATAGGGAATATCCACGCTGGTAAAAGCCATTCCCATCAATATGTAGGTAACCGCCGCATAAATAATATTTCCCATCGTTCCGAAATGGGGCACGGTAAAGTTTAAAACCAGGCAGGCCGCCACAACGGCCGGCATCCGCAGAAGCCAGCAGCGGTAACGCCCAAACCGGCTTTTGGAGCGGTCGGCCATGATTCCCATCATAGGGTCATTGACCGCATCCCAGATCCTGGCAAACAGGAAGATACCTGCCATCACCGCCGGATTCATGCCGAATACATCCGTATAAAAAGCTGTGATAAAGCCGCTCCACAGCGCATATACCGTATTCTGCCCCACGCCGCCCAGGGCGTGCCCAAGCACTTCCTTTCCCGATGCCATGTTTTTGTGTTTTACCGGTTTTTCCATATCCGAACCATACTTGTTCCGGGTCATTGTTTCACTCATAAGAAATCCTCTCCTTTTTATCGATTACCGGCAGGCCCCGGCACTGCTTCCCCCTGCCTGCCACAACGGTTACTTAAATTCCGGCAGCCAGCTGCCATGCGCCTCGATCAGTTCATCCACCATGCTGCGTATTTCATCCATGGTAAGCTCCGCAGCCGTATGGGGATCCAGCATCGCCGCCTGGTAAATACATTCCCGGCTTCGTGTCAGCGCCGCGTCCACGGTCAGCTGCTGCATTCCGATATTGCTCATATTCAAAGCCGCCAGCTGGTGCGGCAGGTTCCCCACATAGCAGGGCTGGATTCCCCCCTGTCCCGCCACGCAGGTCACCTCCACACAGCAATCCTTCGGCAGGTTTTCAATCAGCCCGTCATTCATGACGTTTCCTGCGAAGGTAAAGGGCTTCCCTGTTTCCAGCGCCTCCAGAATATAGGACGGATATTCATGGGTGCGCGTATGGGTCAGCTTCTCATTGCCTACCAGCTGATTTTTCAGCTGCTTCCAGTGTTCGATCTGAATCCGGCAGCGCCGGGGATATTCATCCAGGGGGATCTGGTATTTTTCGATCAGCTCCGGATGGTTTTTCCGGATAAAATACGGCATGAATTCAGCGTTGTGTTCGCTGGATTCCGTGACATAACAGCCGAACTGCTTCATGATTTCAAAACGGACCAGATCATCATGCTTCTCAGGAGTAAACTCATAATCCGGATACAGCAGCTGAGGGTAATCCTTCAGAATTTCTTTCGTATAGGGTTTGTAAACAGGGCCTTCCTTCGCGCGTCTTTTGATTTCCGGATAATAGTCCTCTCCGTTCCGCGTGATTTCCAGCAGCCAGGCCATATGATTGATTCCTGCTATCCTGTACTTCACATGATCCTGGGGCAGTCCCAGCCGGTAAAGCAGCTGCGGCACACACACCTGAACGGAATGGCAGATTCCAACCGTCCTTATGGAGGATGACCGGAGCATAGCCATTGTGAGCATGGCCATGGGATTCGTATAATTTAAAAACAGGGCGTCCGGACAGACCTCTTCCATGTCCTCCGCAAAGTCCAGCATCACAGGAATCGTACGCAGCGCCCTGAAAATCCCGCCGATTCCCACCGTGTCCCCGATAGTCTGGCGCAGACCATATTTTTTCGGAATCTCAAAATCCGTCACCGTACAGGGTTCATATCCGCCCACCTGAATGGCATTGATCACATACCTGGCTCCCCGCAGCGCTTCGCGGCGATCCCTGTATTTGACGATCCTCGCTTTCTGCCCGTTGGAATTTTTATTGATATTCGAAAGCATCAGATAAGATTCTTCCAGACGCTCCGGATCAATATCGTACAGTGCATACTCAAATTCCCGTAAAGGCTCCGTCATCATACAGTCTCCCAGCACATTTTTGGCAAAAACGGTGCTTCCCGCTCCCAAAAAAGTTATTTTGTCCATTCCTTCCTCCTTTTCCTTCTTTTTGTTTTGTATATTCTGTACACCAAATATAGCACCGTACAAGGAGCTTTTCAGTATCATGAACAGATAGACAAAAACAGGGTGGTTACCGATTCAGACTTTCTGAAATCTAACCACCCTGTTTTCTCTTTTGGGAATCTCTATTATTTTGTTATTGTTCCTTCCGGTATACACCGGGAAGCATGCCGTACATTTCAGAAAACATCCTGTTAAAATGTCCTTTATTGGAAAACCCAAGCCCATGGATAATATCATTGACACTTTTATCCGTGTGCTTCAGCTCTTCTGCCGCCCGCTGCAGCCGTATCCGCCGAAGATTGGAAGAATAATTTTCTCCGGTCATACGCACCAGGAAACGGTTCAGATAATCCGGATTGAAATGAAAGAACGCGGCAAGGCCCGTCCTGTCCACATCGGCAAGATGGTCCTCCATATACTTCAATATTTCAGCCACCAGGTTCTCCTCAATCTCACTTCGGCTCTGATAATGGCAGACGTAATTATGGTTTTCCGCCAACAGCCCGAACAGACGGACCAGATATCCTTTTATCACCAGATGATGCCCCGGAAGCTTCCTTTCATCCTCTTCCACAATCTGCTCCAGAAGAGCCTGCACCGGTGCAAAATCATTCCGTCCGAACCAGATATACTGCTGATCCGTGCGGCCGTACTGGTTTTCCATAAATGCGGCTATTTCCGGATGAGGCGCAAAAAACCGGGTCAGTTCGCCTTTCAAAAAGCCGGAGGACAAACCCATAAACAAAACCCTGTCCTCCATCCCGGATATTTCATCCCTGTGAATCACATTCGGATTGAGCATACAAACTTCTCCGGCCTTCAGCTCATGCAGAACCCCATTTATGGACTGGACATATTTTCCCCGCAGCACGAAAATAAGCTCCAGGTAATCATGCCGGTGATAAGGCATCTGATAATGTCTTTCTCCTTCCGGCTGCGGAGACGGCGTTGCCGGATTCATAAAAAAATCTTTTCTGATCACATTGATTTTCTCTTCCGGAAGAAGCCCCTGCAAAAAACCGGCTCCGCTGTAGCTCTGCAGAATATGCAGCCGGGAAAGATAATCCGAATTTCTGATCTGCCATTCCAGCCTCTGTTTCTCCCCGGGCGCCGCCTCCCGATACTCTTTGACCAGCTGCCCCAGCTCTATCGCCGGGGCGAACCATGTTTCCATATCCATACCTGTATTTCCCCCCGCCCGCTGCCGGACATTGACTGCTCCGGCAGCCTGTGCCAGTAAAACCGCTTTACTGATGATGTTTAATCATTCCTGCCGCCTTGGCAATTTCCAGAACAATAATAGGAATTAATGCCAGTCCCAGGGCAATCAGATACAGATGTCCGGGAAGGGCTGTCAGGCCAAACACAAGGGCAAACGGAGGGACAAAGGTTATCAGCGCAATCAGGAACAGGGACAGCGCCGCCGCACCGTTCAAATATTTATTGGTAAAGAAGCCGGTTTTGAAAAGGGAATGGTTGGAACGCATATTAAAGGCATGGAATACCTGTGTGCTTGCCAATACCATAAAAGCCATGGTACGTCCGGCCTCTATCGTGCCGGTTTCGTTCCAGCCGAGCCAGAAGCCGAATAAGGTCAGCGCCGCAAACATAACACCCTGAAGCACAATCCGGACTCCCAGCCCATGGGCGAAGATTCCCTCATTTTTCGGCTTGGGTTTCTTCTCCATCACATCGTCAGGCACCTTTTCCATTCCCAGCGCAATGGCGGGAAGGCTGTCGGTTACCAGGTTAATCCATAACAGCTGCATGGAAAGGAGCGGGCTCTGCTTCCAGAACAGCATGGAAAGAAATACGGTAAGCACCTCTCCGATATTGGTTCCCAGCAAAAAGGCAACTGCGTGTTTGATATTCCCGTAAATTCCCCGGCCTTCCTTCACTGCGGATACAATCGTGGTAAAGTTATCGTCCGTCAGCGTCATATCCGCCGCGCCTTTTGCCACATCCGTTCCGGTAATTCCCATTGCACAGCCGATATCGGCCGCCTTCAGCGCAGGCGCATCGTTCACGCCGTCACCGGTCATGGCGACAATCTCACCCTGATCCTGCCATGCTTTCACGATACGGATTTTATCCTCCGGAGACACTCTGGCATATACGGATATATGGCGCACCTTTTCGGTAAGCTCCTTTTCACTCATTTCTCCCAGCTGAGCACCGGTAATGGCCTTATCTCCTTCTTCCAGGATCCCCAGATCCCGGGCAATGGCAGAAGCGGTAACCACATGGTCCCCGGTAATCATCACAGGCTTGATACCCGCCTTCCTGCAGACGGCAACCGCGTCACGTACCTCCGGACGGGGCGGATCAATCATGCCCACCAGTCCCATAAAGGTAAGGCCGTTTTCCAGCTCCTGTATGGTCGGGTTTTCAGGCACCTCATCAATCTCCTTACAGCCGATCGCCAGCACACGGAGGGCGTCGGAACTCATGGAGTTTACCAGTTCCTGTGCTTTATCCATATCTCCTGAGGTACAGATAGGAAGCATGGAATCAAAAGCGCCCTTGGTAATCACCACATTTTTTCCATCTATCCTGCACACCACCGTCATCAGTTTCCTGTCGGAATCAAAGGGCAGCTCGGTAAGCCTGGGATATTCCTGCGCGAGTTTTTCCTTGGGGCTTCCGTTTTTCATGGCTGCATAAACGATGCAGGTTTCCGTAGGATCTCCGATATGCTGGACCTCTCCGTCTTTTTCAATAACCGAGCCGTCACAGCAGAGAGAGCCGTACTCCAGAAGTCTTTTGATCTCAGGGGAATCCTGTCCCGAAACATCGGTAAGGCTGCCGCTTGCGGCATCATAGGCTTTAACCAGGGTCATCCGGTTCTGGGTAAGGGTTCCTGTCTTATCGGAACAGATAACAGACGCGCTCCCCAGTGTTTCCACGGCAGGCAGCCTTCTGATAATGGCATTCTGCTTTACCATCCGCTGGACGCCGATAGACAGAACGATGGTAACAATTGCGGGAAGCCCCTCGGGAATGGCTGATACCGCAAGGGAAACCGCTGTCATAAAGATTTCCATAACCGGAATACCGTCAATCAGGCCTATCACAAAAATGATCGCACATACGGCAATAGCCAGAAATCCCAGATATTTTCCCAGCTGTGCCAGCTTCTGCTGCAGGGGAGTCTGTGTATCGCTTTCCCCTTCCAGAAGGCCTGCAATATGTCCCATCTCCGTATTCATACCGGTAGCTGTCACGACAGCCCGGCCGCGTCCGTAAGCCACGCTGCAGCCGGAATAAATCATATTGGCCCGATCCCCCAGAGGAGCGTTTTCCTTTATCTGAAGAGAAGCGTCCTTCTCACTGGGAACCGATTCCCCTGTAAGCGCGGATTCCTCCGATTTCAGACTGGCCGATTCTATCAGTCTGGCATCGGCAGGTATATTATCGCCGGCTTCCACAAGAATAATATCCCCCGGCACCACCTGCACGGCGTCAATTACCACTTCCTTACCGTCACGAATAACCCTGGCATGAGGCGCCGACATGCTCTGAAGGGCCTCCATGGCCTTCTCCGCCTTGCTTTCCTGCACCATTCCCATGATGGCGTTGAGAATAACAATAAGCAGAATCAGAAGCGGTTCAAAAAATTCAGACGTTTCATGTCCGTTGCACGCCACAATAAAAGAAACGACAGCCGCAGCGATCAGAATAAGTATCATCACATCCTTAAACTGCTCAAAAAAACGCTGCAGATTCGTTTTCTTTTTCTTGGCACGCAGCTGGTTAGGGCCGTATTCCCGGAGACGTTCCTCAGCCCGGGGGCTTGTCAGCCCTTCTGTACGGCTGCTCTGTAACCCGCTTACTACCGCATCCAACGATTCGCTGTATTGTGTCATATTATACTCCTCCTCCCTTTTTCAGGGAACCTGCAGGCAAGTGCATGGCCTGCTCAATAATGGTTATGATCTGCTCCATGGAAAGAAGCTGTTTCCTTGACTGGGCAAGCAGCCCTAAAATAAGAGTCCGTACCGTTTCCTCAGGATAGTCTATCGTAAGCACCCTGTCCCTTACCCCTTCCTCCAGCAGGCGGTTTATCTGCCGCTGCAGCAGTTCATTGGCATCCTGGGCGATGGAATTGCCGGAAATCACCTCCAGCATATTAGCCAGATTCTTCTCTTCATCACCGGAAAATTGATCAATCATATGCATATACAGCACAATGAACTCCGATGCTTTCTGATAAAAAGTAAGAGATTCATCGGCCAGGATTCTTTCGGAGTTTTCCCTCAGCTCCGACATAACCTCCTTTACCACTTCGTTTACAATCTCATCCTTTGACTTGAAATAGTAGTAAAAAAGTCCCTTGGCCACTCCCACCTTATCCACGATCTGGCTGACCTGGGTATTCTTGATCCCGTTCCTGTCAAACAGTTCCCGGGCGGCTTTTACCAGCTCTGCCCTGCGTACTTCCGGTTCTTTGCTTATCCTCATCCTGTCACCTGCCTTACTGCCTTTTTGTGTATTATAGCAACTGACTGACTTTTTGTAAATAGTTAGTCAGTTTTGTTTACTGTTTTTTTATATATCAGTTATAGTTTGCACGTGCCCTGCGCCTTGTGCCCTCCGCCGGCCGGCTTGCCTTTCCGGTTCGGACTCTCTTCCCGGCGTGCCTGTGTACCCTGCGCAGGCACGCCGGG
>ERZ791934.542-NODE-542-length-50077-cov-58.845888_pt1 | contig 50077 bp, 69 predicted proteins | sample MGYA00510125_ERZ791934 | MGnify/ENA primary metagenome ERZ791934 (study PRJEB30046, sample SAMN00993240) | human gut metagenome | study: EMG produced TPA metagenomics assembly of the A metagenome-wide association study of gut microbiota in type 2...
GAGGACTACGAGCTGCTCATGCAGGCTGTGGACGCCGCCCCCCGCGAGGCCGACGCACTGATCCGCACCGTATGCACAACGTTCCGCAGCTATGCCCGCAGCGGAGCGGCGGTGGCGGCCGCGCGCCTGCGGCTGTTTCGTCTGCTGGAGGAGGTCGCTCGGAATGGCTGACATACAATGGTTTTGCGACGCACGTTTCGGCATGTTCATCCACTGGGGGCTTTACGCCGTTCCCGCCAAGGGGGAATGGTATGCCAGCATCGGCCGCGTCCCGCCCGAGCGCTACGAAGAATATCTCCGCACGTTCGACCCCGTTGATTACGATCCGCGCGCATGGGCGCGCCTGGCCAGACAGGCAGGTATGAAATACGCCGTGCTCACAGCAAAGCATCACGAAGGATTTTGCCTGTTTGATTCCGCCTATACCGATTACAAAGCCACAAACACCCCCGCCGGGCGCGACCTGGTGCGGGAATACGTCGACGCCTTCCGCGCCGAGGGGCTTCGTGTGGGGCTGTATTATTCCCTGGTCGACTGGCACCATCCCGACTATCCCGCTTACAACGACCCCTTCCACCCCATGCGCGGGACGGACGTCCGCCGGGAGGAGCGCTGTGATTTCAGCCGCTATCTCGACTATATGCACGCACAGGTCCGGGAGCTTTGCACCAACTACGGAAAGCTGGACCTGCTCTGGTTCGATTTTTCCTACGACGGACACTGTGGCGAGGACTGGCGTGCCGGAGAACTTGTAGAGATGGTGCGCACGCTGCAGCCCGGCATCCTGCTCAACAGCCGGCTGGAGGCGAGCGGCGGCTCGCTGGGAAGCCTGCTCTCCGGCGCGCCCACGCCCTGGGCGGGAGACTTCGCCACCCCCGAGCAGATCCTGCCGCCCGCGCCCCTGTGCCGCCCGGACGGGACGCCGGTCTGCTGGGAGGCGTGTCAGACCATGAACAACAGCTTCGGGTACACGGCCGCGGACCGGTGCTTCAAAACGGCGCGCACCTGCATCCGCCAGCTGGTGGAATGCGTCTCAAAGGGGGGCAATTACCTGCTGAACGTCGGGCCGGACGCCCGCGGCAATATCCCGCCGCAGTCCCGCCGCATTCTGTGCGAGATTGGCGAATGGATGCGCCTGAACGCCGACAGCATTTACGGATGCGGCGCCAGCGCCATTCCCGTCGCCGCGTTCGGCTGCCGCGCCACCGCCCGCGGCAAAAACCTTTATCTCCACGTCATGGAGCAGCCCGTGGGGCCGCTGGCGCTCACAGGGCTTTCGCCCGCCGCCATCCGATCCGCACGTGTGCTCGCAACCGGCGCAGAGGCGGACATCCTGACAAGCGGCTGGGCCGTGCAGAATTATCCCCAAACTGCGTTTCTCAGCCTGGCAGCGCAGGCCAACGAAACGCTCCCCCTGCCGGATGAAACGGATACCGTCCTCCATCTGACGATCTCGGAGACATAAAACAACAGCAGCAGCCGCATCCATGGGGCAGATGGACGCGGCTGCTGCTGTTGTTGCCTTTGTCTATGAAAATATATTTTCCAATATTATCCGTGCATCTTCCTTTTTCATCCTGCGGGGATTAAACGCCTGGAACAATTCCATTTCAATTTCCGCCGCCATCCGATCCAGCATACCGTCGTCCGGCCGTTCGGCAAAGCCCGAAATCGGGCGCAGACGCAGCGTTTCATCTCTGAAGGCTATGACAGCCTGGCGGACGGCCATGCCGGCCTGCTGTGGTGTTTCGGCGCCTGTAAATGAACATCCGAACATCCGCCCCACCGCGGCCGTTTTTTCCGGGAGAGCCGGGGCATTGAATTCCAGAACCCATGGAAGCGCATAGGCACATGCATATCCGTGCGGAATGCCGCACCGTGCGCCCAGTATATGCGCTACGGAGTGCCCTGCGTGCGTATGCCCGTACCGGAGCATCCAGCCTCCCAGCATACTGGCCACGGCCATATGTTCCCGCGGTTTTACCGCGTCCGGATATGACACCGCCAGAGGCAGCCATTGTATGACCGAACGAATATTTCCCTCGCTGATCTGGTCTGTCGGGACAGACGCCGCCGTTGATGTGTAGGATTCCACGGAGTGTGCCAAAACATCCATTCCCGTGGACGCCGTAAGCCCTGCCGGCAGCCTCACCGTAAGCAAAGGATCCAAAACAATATACTCCGCCATCGCGTTCGTTGCCAGGATCGGGCATTTGACGTGTTCGGGGCTGGTGATGACCAGGCCGTCCGACAATTCGCTCCCGGTACCCGCCGTCGTGGGAACCGCCACAAGGCCGCCCGCTTTTTTCATTTCATTTTTCTGCCCGGCGTAATCCATGATTTTCCCCGGATTGCAGCGCAGCAAATTGATCCCCTTTGCCGTATCGATGCTGCTTCCCCCGCCCACTGCTATTACAGCGCCGCACCGTTCCGCCCTGCAGAAAGCCGCACCCTCGTCCACGACTTCGCTGGGCGGGTCCGCCTGTACTTTATCAAAAAGTGCGAACTCCACCTGTGCCTGTGTCAGGCTGTTTGTTACGCGCTCCACAATACCCGCCTTTTTCACGCCCTCGTCGCAGACTACCAGCGCCTTGTCCACGCCGAGCCGGCGCAGCAGCGCCCCTGTTTCCTGTACCTTCCCTGCGCCATACAGTATCCGGGCTTCCTGCAGCAATGTAAATTCCATTTTACATCCGCCTTTCCTCATAAATGAAGCAGCTTCGCTGCATTTCCGTAAAACACCTTGTCCGCAAGAACAGGGTCGTCCGCAAAAGCCTCTTCACAGGCTGCAACAGACTGTGTGATCCCGTCGAAGGGATAATCGGTTGCAAACAACAGCTTATCTTCGCCAAACAATCCGGCCAGTTCCCGCATGACCTTTGCGTTTTTAAACGATGTGTCTGTATACACATTTTTCCAGCCGTGCTTGTGAACAGCCTGCGCCAGCTCCTCGTACTCCCAGCCGCAATCTCCTCCGGCATGCGCGGGAATGAGGATGTAATCCGGATACCGCTCGATCAACGCGAGCATAGAATGCAGCTCTCCATATTCCTTTGGCGCCAGAGGCTGATATTTACTTCCCGGCTTATAATAATCATTGATCCCGCAATGTGAAGTGATCGGCAGGCCCATTTCTCCAAACACCTCTACGGCTGCGTAAGTGCGTTCGTCCGTGAGAGGCACATTTTGCAGAATGGGATGCAGCTTTAACCCTTTTGCGCCCCTTATGATATCCCTTTTCAGCTTGGCCTTCATTTCCGGGATGGGAAGGCGGAAGTCCGCACTTGTAAACGGGAGCAGCCTCGGCTCCAGCTTTGAGGCGGCCAGCGCTTCTTCGAAGCTGGAATTCGGCATAACGGGCAGCGACACCGCATAATCGATATGGTTTTCATCCAGCGCCTTTTGTGTCGCCTCCAGGCTTCCGTATTCCCATGTCCTCAGTTGACCGGCATCGATCAGGATATTCTGTTCCTCCTGGTTTTCCGTAACCAGCGCGCGGCTGTAATGATCCCGCGCCAAATCCTCAAACGGGTCCGGATAGGGGGGGAAATGAAGCTGCGGATGGAATACGATGCTGCACCGTTTTCTGTTCCACAAGACTGTTCTTATGGATATTTTATATATTTTTCTTTGGTTGATTGTAAAATGAAGTTGGACACCTAAGAAAAAATCCATAGTGATTTTCCCCACATGGTAGAATGAAGTTTGCACACAACTTCTTCCAAGGGAGGGCAATCACTATGGACTGCCAAGATTATATCACAGAATCGGTAGAACGCAAGAAGGGACAGCACTTACAGCGAGAGGAACGAGGCGCGATCCAGCATCTCAAGAACGCAGGCTACACGAACAGAGCCATTGCCAGAGCAATCGGATGTTCACCAACCACCGTTGGAAACGAGCTAAAGCGCGGCACACCGCCCCGAAAGAGCAGCAAGGGCAGGAAGCCCGGATACTCGGCAAGGCGTGGAGAAGCGGTCTACAAGGCGAACAGAAAGCGTTCTCGGAAACCACACCGAATCTGTCACTGCACTCGTTTCATTCGCTGGATAATGGAACAGGTCAAAGAACACAAGTGGTCTTTGGATGCCTGCGTCGGATATGCTCGTCTGCACAAGTTGTTTTCAGCAGAGGAGATGGTCTGCACCCACACGCTTTACAATGAGGTCTGGGCAGGCAGCCTTGACTTGTCTGTGACAGAACTGCCCGAAGCCATGAAACGCAAGCAGCACAAGGATTCCAAGCCCCGTGAACACAAGAAGAACTTCGGCACAGACATTTCTCAGAGGCCTGAGATCGCAGCTCTGCGCATCGAGGAAGGTCATTGGGAGGGTGACACCGTGGTCGGCAAGAGGGGCAGTAAGGAGGCTGTTGTCCTCTCCCTGTTGGAGAAGAAAACGGAGAACTATATTGCCATTCGAATTCCCGGCAAGGATGCAGACTCCGTTCTGAACGCCATGCAGTCACTCAGGGAAGGATTCGGAGAAAAGTTCTCACAGGTCTTGATTTATTTTTCATTCTATTTTCCATGGCAGTCCAAGCCCCTTGGATGCTGCTCGTTGATATAATGCCTGTGACAGTCCTTTTACATATAGCACATAGCTCACATCGCACTGTGTGCAAATCAAGACAGCTCCGCGATCCTGTAGAAATTCCAGAACGCGCAGCGCCGTGCAGTATTCGTGACTTATTCTCCATACATCTTCCACCAGCAAGGCATTGGCCTGCTGCTGTTGGATTGCCCTCTGCGCTTCCCATAGGCCCATTCTGGCTAAAGTTCGGCCTGTACTCATATCCTGCGAGGTTCCAACGATCTGCCATCCATTTTGTTCCGCCTCTGCTAATAATCCTTGCATCTGCCGGATCAGCACCTCGGGGCGAGGAGAACTGCTGCGGGCGTACGCCCACAATCTCAAATTCATCATACACATTCATCCTTTTATAAAAAAGAGAGACCGATTGTTTTTGCCAATCGGTCTCTCTGATGTTTACATAGCACATCTTATCGTTCTCTGCCATGCGCTTTTCTTTTCTCTTTTTTCTTCGCATTCCGCTCCCGCTGCTTCATCTCCAATTCACGCAGTGAAAAATCAAGTATCTTTTCCTTACGTTCCTGCAGCATTGTAATGTAAAAGTTTTTTTGCCGGTCGGAAATAAAAGGCGTATTCTCAATCATCGTTTTGATTCGTGACATATCAATCCTGGGAGCAATCCGCTTTAGTGCGAGATTACAATTCTCATTTTTCAAGGACGATATGAAGTCAAAATACCGAATCTTTTTCCCTCCGTCTTGAATCGCCGACGTTGGTATTTCAAAAATACGAAGAGCTCGAGCCTGTGAGTCTTTCAGCACAGATTCCATGATTTTATCATCTGCCTGAGGATAAAGGCTGCTCCCACAATCGTACACAGGAGCCAATGTTAATCTATCGGTCATGGTATCGTAAAGAAACCCCCAGTTCCCATTGTGCCGGTCCCAATTGCCAATGAACGCGTCAACGATGAACATATCCCAAAACCTCTGAGATAGCTCTACTGCATCCAGTGCCGTCTGTTCTTCAAATGTTTTTTCAATATCTGACAGCTCTGTTCCATAGCCATTTCGCGCAGAATCAATCATCTGGTTTTTTAGTGAGGCAAACTCTTGCAGCACTACTCCGGGGCGTGTGAAATCTTTACATGCTACCACAATTTTCTCTTTGCCGTTCACTGTATAGGTTCCCAAAATTGTTTTCTGCACCGGCACCCCTATAATTTCATATATCTGGCAACCGAGATATTCAGAGAAGCAGCTGTTACTGTAGCTCATATCTTTATTGATTTTTGGCGTCGGAGGGAATTTCAGCATATACTGCTCTCCCTCATAAATCACCGATATCTTATTGCCGTTAGCGCCCGCATATGCTTTGTTGCGCTTTTGCAGGTGCGTAAAATCAACAGGCATCCTTTTCACACCCTTTCTATTCTGAGATATTTTTCACGGAGATACCACGCCTGCTCGCTGCTGATCATCTGCTCCACTTCAGCGACATTGATATCGCTTTGCAAGCTGCAATAGTCGCAATCCCAGCGCAGGTAGTTTTCACCTCTGTCGAGCTTTTCCCATGCGCTTTTCATCGCATCAAGGGACTCCTGCAGGAAACCGGGCAGACCATGTTCCAAATAAGTCCTGTCTTTAGGCCTCCCATCTTTTCTACAAGGAGCAAATTCCATGAGTTCCTCCATCGTACACCCCAGCGCTTTGGCGAGTTGCTGCACAGTATGGGCAGAACAGCGGCCTATATCACTTTTCCCCGAACAAATATCAGTGATTGTTGTTTTCGGCACACCGCTGATTTGTGAAAGGCGGTATCGTGTAAGATTTCTTTCATCAATATATGTCTGCAAATCCATCTCGATTTCCTCCTTTTTTATATTATATCGGCGCGCCGACCTAAAATCAAGTTTTTGCTTTGCTTCCTTTCCTTGCTATCTTACCGGCTCACTGTTTGACTTGGCCGACCCGCCGCGTTGCTGTAGGCTCGCGGCATATCTTTCATACCCCTCCCGATCCAATTCCTTCAAGCGCCTGGCATCGAAGTGATACTCCGGGTAAACGCAAAAACCACTCCTTTGCTGCCTTCCGGTAGCTTTTCCCAAACCGTTTTCTTCGATCCACTGGCAAATCTCCTGCCCGCCCGAGTTATTGATGTCGACAAAGGCATGATCTTTCTCACATGGTACGCTCAAATTTACGGTGATCGTGTCCCAATCCTCCGGCTCTTTTTCCTTCCATGATACCAACTCAAGAGCAAGACCGCCGCCATCTTCATATTGGCCGATGCGCAGCTCCATCGGTATCGTTTCACCGAGAAATTCATAGTTAAGCAGCACACTTCCGTCCATGATCTTTTCAAATTTCTCGTTATCATATCCAGCCCATCTTAGGTAATTCCAATCCGGCTGCGGGCATTTTTCATCCTGCACGCTCTCGCGCGGCACAAGCACCAGCGGCACATCCTGTACCTGTCCCGTTTGCATTGGCACAAGCACCGGTAGCAGCTCCTGCACTAGAAATGTTCGATCTGGGCACACATCGATCATCCCTCTGCGCGCAGTCAAAAACATCTTATAGTCCAACGTGCAGATTAATAATTCCGGCGCCATTCTGTTTTGGCTGATAAATGCCGCCACATCTGACTTAAATTGCTGCCAATCGTATGTATGCAGGCGCTGGATGGTATCCTCGTCCACCCCCAGCTCCCGCAGTTGTTTTTCTTCTTTCTCTTTCCAGCTAAGCCATTCCAGCTCTGCTTTTCGATGGTTGTATGCCATCGCTGCTTCCTCCAGTCAGTTTGAAATCTGAATTTCAAACCGGCTGTGGAGGGGAGCGGCATCCTACTCCATAAAATAAAAGAAGCGACGGCCCGCGCCACCACTTCTCGTCAACTGTCGGATCACTTTGTCCGGCAGAAAATGTGCATTCTAGTACCTCCCCTGCGCTATAACTTGTGTGTGTATTCCATTTGCTTTTTTTGAGATTATTCTATTGGTTATTAATAGATGTAACATCCTACATCTCACCTCAAAAATGCAATTAATTACCTAAAAACAAGCATTATATGTGGCTTCTTCTGAAAAACTAGGCATTGTAGAATAATTGTGAGGTGAACCACAATGCCTGATTATCAAAAAGCATTAGGGATTGCTGTGCGAAAGGCCCGCCAAGATGCTCATTTATCACAAGCGCAGCTTGCCGAAATATTAGGCATTGGACTTCGTACAATTATCAACATCGAGAACTATCGCTCAAATCCTCAAATGGAAGTCCTATATCCTTTAATAACTACATTGAATATCAACCCCACTGATATTTTTTATCCCAGCCATAGCTCCGATCAATATTCTGCTGTGTCCAATCTGAAGTCCCTTTTGGACACATGCTCAGAGGATGAGGCCGCACTGCTAAATGAAATATGCACTTCTGCGCTAAGGGTTCTACGAAGTAAAAACCATATTGTCATAAGTGATGAATAAACAAAATGAGCCTGTAGCATGGTCTTTTGAAAGACCATGCTACAGGCTCTGCGTTTAACGTCCGGCTCTTAGCTCATTTTGTTACTATCATTTTCTTATTTACAACACAAACGGTAAACTGTTGTTTGCACTTTGGACAATATAATGGAAAATTTAGTAATACCGTATCTTTTCTTACCTTCACACGGGTTCGGCAGTGACATTTCGGACATCGAACCCATTCGGTATTCGCTTTTAGCATGCTTCTCACCTCATCATTTTAGTGATTAGCATTAATAAATGCGAATTTGCAAAAAATGTACAGCACCAGTATTCTGCGGATCTACCCCACAAAAACCAACATTTTATTCCATCCACATTTTAACGCGAGGATTTTATAGCTGCCCCAGCATACAATACCTTACTTGTGTGTTTCTCCTCCCTTCTGCTTTGCCTTTTTATGGGAACCTATGGGCAATTCAATATATAAATACAGCGGTAGGAAAATCTCCTGCCGCTGTATTTGTTAAAACCTTACGCCCGCCCATATCGATTACACATCATATAGATATGTTTCGCTAGTCTAGGGGTCAAAAAGTCAGCCTCACAGCGCCAGCGCCAGTTGCCTCTGAATATGGTGCCTGGGGTATTGATGCGTCCTTCCTTCCCAAGGCCTAGCCAATCCGCCATGGGTACCACGGCCAACCGAGCGGGGCTTTGCAGCACGCCTCGCAAAAGGCCCTCTGCTTCGCCTTCTTCAGCAGAAAGGCCCATATATTCCCTTGCGTGGCGCTTTTCCTTTGCGTGGGCGGTGCGCCACCAATCCCGCAGGGTGGTGTTGTCGTGCGTACCCGGGTAGGCCACGCAGTTCTCTGTGTAGTTGTGGGGCAGATGATCGCTGTCGGGGCCCGCGCCGAACGCAAACTGCAGTACTTTCATGCCGGGGAAGCCCGTTTCTTTCAGTAGCGCGCGCACGCTTTCGAACATCTCGCCTAAATCCTCCGCCACAATGGCCGCACCCGGCACAGCGCGCAACACCTCGCCCCACAGTCGCATGCCCGGCCCCTGCCTCCATGCGCCCTCCCGTGCATTGGATGCGCCGTAGGGAATGGCGTAATAGGTGTCAAAGCCGCGGAAGTGGTCGATGCGCACGGTATCATATAATTCCAGCGAAAAGCGCACCCGCTTTATCCACCAGTCATAATGCGTACTCTCGTGCCGATCCCAGTTGTACAACGGGTTTCCCCAAAGCTGGCCGTCGGCGGAAAAATAATCCGGTGGGCAGCCTGCCACCTCCCTGGGCAAGCCCGCCTCGTCCAGCCAGAACAGCTCACGCCCGGCCCATACATCAGCGGAATCGGGCGAAACATAGATGGGGATGTCTCCCAAAATGCGCGCGCCTTTTTCATTCGCATACGCCTTCAGCGCGCGCCACTGGGTAAAAAACTCGTACTGGCAGAACTTCCAGAAATGCACTTCGGCCTCGTGTTTGGCATACAATTCCCGAATAGCGCCTGCCTCGTGCATACGCAGCGCCTCGGGCCACTGCCGATAATCTCGGCCGCCCTCAAGGCCCTTCGCTGTCATGAACAAGGCATAGTCCTCCAACCACCAGCCCTGCTCGTAGCAGAAGTGGTAGTAATCATCTGGATACCATTTCGAAAACCGTGCAAACGCCCTGCGAAGCACAGCAAAATGCGTTTCGCGCACGGCGTCATAATCCACGGCGCATGGCGTTCTTCCAAAGGAAAGGCCGGTATACTCCTGCTTTTTCAAAAGCCCCCTTCTGCATAGAGGTTCAAAATCAATGAAGTAGGGGTTTCCTGCAAAGGCCGAGCAGCTTTGATACGGGCTGTCGCCGAATCCCGTAGGAGACAGCGGCAGTATCTGCCATACATGCTGGCCCGCACGGGCCAAAAAATCCACAAAGTCATATGCGCCCTTGCCCAGTGTGCCGATGCCGAACGGCCCCGGCACACTGGCCACCGGCATTAGGATGCCGCTTTCTCGCATAGAAGTACCTCCTTACAACAGCTCCTGTTAGCTGCGCCAGGTATATACTTCCGTATCAATCGAGCCTGCACTTTCCGGCGAAGATGTAATTACTCGATTTTCTCCGCTTTCCCAAGTAACTGTACCGTTAGCATCCTTTTTGATGAACTTGAACTCAATTGTAGTACCGGCTGGTACGCTGACAGGCAAGAACCATTCGGGATAATTGGGATTGAGCATAGCCTCTGTACATTTATCCGGGTCCCAATTCCCCAATTCTGGAATATTGCCCACAATATAAATGTTTTCCCCCATCACCGTATTTGCTTGAACGTGGAAAATGATTTGGTTCTGATCACCCGACAGAATTTTATAAATGAATGTGTTACTTTCAGCACCGTCCTTCGTTACAGTGATGCCATTATCACCCGGTACCGCTCCGTCTGGCACTCTCGTAACAATCTGATTTGCAGAATTGCTTTCCACTACTGCTTCAACGTCACCAAATTTTACGCTTACATTTCCGTCCAGGCCATCGCCATAAATGTAAACTTGATTTCCCGCACGCCCCATCGTGGACATCACATTACCAATCTGCGGTGTGCTAGGATCAGAGGCTTTGTATTCCCATACGCATACGCCGCCACCGGGAATCGTAAAGGACGAAGTATGATTGATGCCCTCTCCCGCAGTCACAACTGTATCAAAACCATAAAGCAAACCGCCCAAATAGTCGCCATAATTTCCCGCTGGCAGATTCGTTTCAATCTCACCAATCGTATAGCTTTGATCTGGCTGGCGATTGACTGCGACCAATACAACATCATCATAGAACTGACGCTCAAACACCAAGACGTTATCGTCACTATACCGAATCACTGTCGTTCCATAGGCTATCGCATCATTGGTTTGGCGCAACTCGGAAAGTTTGCCAATTAGCTTATACGCTGTTGTTTCGGTGTTGAACTCGCTGTCAGTCTGCATGAAAATTCGGCCTGCAACGTCACTTCCATCAGCGGGTACGATGTACTGCTCTGTCCCATAATAAATATTGGGAATACCTCTGGAAGTGAGAAGTGTGGCAAGCGCCGCATTATACGGCTTTTCATTTCTCTGCAGATAACCAAAACGGCTTACATCATGATTATCCAAGAACGTAACAGTCTGGTTCTCATATTCATAGTCGTCCTGCGTGTACATCATCATGTTGCCGAAATCTTTCATCGTGGTCGAGAAATCGCCAAAAGTAGTTGATGCCGCTCGGAAATACTCAAAGTCCAAATTGTTTACACCCGTCTGCTTGGGGAAATAAACATACTCATCGTATTTGGGATCTGGACGCCCAATAAAAAACTCGCCAAAATGGGTTACTGTGCTGTTGCTGTCCACTGCGTCTTTAAGCCCTTTAACGAACGCCGGATTCAGATGAAGTGTGGCATCATGACGAATACCATTCACTCCCATGTTGGCCCAAAACAGCGTTGCATCTTCGAGATATCCTGCCACCATACCATTTTCCTGGGAGAAATCAGCCAGCGAGCCCAAGTCTTTATACCGATAACCAAAACGGCTGCTGTCATTTCCACGATCACCGAGTCCATGGAACCACCCTTGAGTATCATTCTGCGGGTCGGCAATCAGATTTTCTACAAGCCCATCTCCGTTATAATCATAGGGCTCACCATTTTCATCGAAAGCAAAGGAGCCATCTTCTTTCCGATCCGGCTCGTACAGCTTACCATCTTCTGGGGTATTCCCCGCCGTCGGATTCATCTCTCTGCTCGTATGATTTGTGACGAAATCAATAATCAGCTTGATTCCATTGGCATGGAGAGCATCGCGCAGTTCTTTGAATTCATTCAGTGTACCAAAATGTTTATTGGTAGCAAAGTAATTTCTTACATGATAACCGTGGAAGCTCGTCCAGCGGTCATAACTTCCATCGGCCTTATAATCCCGAATCTCTGTATCACGATTTTCGTAGGGAGCCGAAATCCAAACAGCCGTAACTCCCATCCCCTTCAGATAGGGAATTTTGTCAATAATACCAGCCCAATCGCCGCCTTGATAGAGCTTGAGGTCATCTCCGGTACCGTCATACAGCGTAGAGTCAAATCCTTCCGATACATTGTTGGAGGGATCTCCGTCATAAAACCGATCTGTAATAATCTGATAAACAACGTCCTTTGATGTTACAGGCCCTAGTTCTGGTGCCTCCGCTGCGCTGACAGGAAACGCAAACAAAGTAACCGAAAGTACCATTGCGAGTGTTAAAACTGCGCTGATCACTCTCTGCGAATACTGTTTAAACATTTTATACCTCCTCATTCTCTTTTGTCACAACAACTAGCAGCAATCGAAAAACTCTAACCTCTCTCATCTCCTTTCGTAGATTCCCGTTCAATCAAGCTTGGAAGTGTAGTGTATGACTGAACCAACAGTTGTGGGTTCTTGATTCTCCTCAGCATAATTTTTGCTGCCTGTTCCCCCATATCGTACATGTCAAGATTCACGACTGTGAGCGGTGGATCGATCACTTTCGAGAAAGGGAAATCATCGAAGGTCAGCACCGCCATTTGTCGCGGTATCGCAATGCCGCTGCGTTTCAGAGCTTCTACACAGCCAAAAGCAAGATACTGGTTGGCACATATAATTGCCTGTGGCTTCTCACCAAGTGCCAACAGTTCCATGGTACACCGAAAACCTGTTTCACTGCTGGGGGCACCATGACGGATATAACCTGTCGGGGCTGTTGTTCCCAATGAATCCAGAACGCCATCCAACCGATGAAGAGAAATCGTATCCTCCTTTGGCCCCCCAATATACGCAATGCGTTCATAGCCCTTTTTTCTCAAATGACTCGCGGCAATTTGCCCTGCAACATTGTTATTGGTGTCAATCCAGCACAAGCGATTGGCAAAATCCGGCATACCGATGACTACATACGGAAAAGAAGTGTCTGTCAGAAGTGCCGCCACCTCTTTTGAAACGACAGAAGCATGAACAATGGCGCCGTCTACATACTCACTATCCATAATATCGGCAAAACTATTAACCAGTTCGCGGGAATTGATGCGCTTTATCAGCAGGCCATAGTCTTTTCGAGCCAGTGCTGCTTCGGCTCCAGCCAACATCTCAAACAGATGCGGGTTTTCAAATCCCACACCATGTTCCAGCTCGCTCAGAAACAAGATATTTTTTGTAGCTCGCCTGGCAAAGCTTTGTGCCCGCTTGTTCGGACGGTATCCCATCTGGTGGATCACTTCCTGCACCCGCTCCACCGTTTCCTGTGAAATCGTTGGAGAGTGGTTGATCACCTTGGAAACCGTTGCGGTTGATACGCCGGCCGCGGCCGCAACATCACGAATCGTCACACTCATATCCCTGTCACCTGCCTAAATACGGCAAAGCCCATCGGAGCAAGCATTTGCCCCTCCAATCCCTCCTGCCACAACAGCATCCCTTCTGCAAATTCTGCCGGTATATCCACCGCCTGCGGCTGATTGTTGAGCAGGATGAAGATTTTCACCTTATCAGATGAGCGGCAGTAGCAGTACATCCCGCTTCCTTTTTGCGCGTATACTGTATGATAGTCACCCCAGCGCAACTCTGGCCATGTATTTCGCAGCTGAATCGCGTCCTGGTAAAATCGTTCCAGCTCACTGCCGATTTCTCCCCATGGCATCGGATGCCTGTATTCTTCTTCTAAAAGGCCGTCAATTCCCTTTTCGTCCCCGTAAAATACAGATGGTATGCCGACGAACGTCATTTGGAACAACACGGCCAACTTCATACTCGCCAGCTCATTTTTACACAACGACAAAAATCGGCTCACATCATGGCTGTCCAATAGATTTAGCTGTCCATACAGGACGGGAAGCTTATAGCGCATACGCATATTGGTAACACGCCCGTCAAATTGAGCTGCATCGATGGAATGCTCTGCAAAAAAGCGGCGGCAATGCTTGCGGAAATCATAGTTCATTGTGGAATCAAACATATCTCCGCCCAGCCAGTGCTGTGCACTCTCCCAAACTTCTCCAATCAGCAGGCAGTCACGCTTTACCGCCTTTACTGCCTCCCGGAAGCGGCGCCAGAACGCATCATTGATTTCACTTGCCACGTCCAACCGCCAGCCGTCAATGTCAAATTCCCGCACCCAGTACTGGCCCACTTTGCAGAAATACTCAATGACCTCTGGGTTTTCCGTATTGGTTTTCGGCATCATCCGTTCATATCCGAAGCACTCGTATTGCGGATACTCATCCCCGGTTTCCGGGCGGCGCACAGGGAATTTCAAGCCATAAAACCAATCTTTATATGCAGAGGCTTCCCCCTTTTCCACAACGTCCTCAAAGGCAAAGAAACGCCACCCCACATGGTTGAACACGCCATCTATGATCACGCGCAGCCCCATGCTGTGACAGGCATTCACAAGGAGGCGGAAATCCTCATCCGTCCCAAAACACGGATCAATATGGAAATAGTCCAGCAAATCGTACTTGTGATATTCCCCTGCAGCAAAGATCGGATTGATATAAATACAGTTGAAGCCAAGGTTTTTGATATAATCCAGGTTCTCCGTGATTCCCTTGATTGAGCCGCCCAGTTTTCCGTGCGTTGTTTGCCCTTTCCATACACATTCACTAGGTTCTCCGCTGATTGCACGCCGTGCTGTAGCAAAGCTGTCCGGAAAAATGTTATAGACGACTGCATCTTTAGCCCATTCTGGCACCTCGGCAATATCTGCCCTGTGATTGAAGGGGAGCTGATAGTATTCTGAGCGGTCGTCTACTCGCTGATGCGCGAAAAAATCGCTGTAATACAACAATTTTTCCTGCCCATCGTCCAGCTCAAAGTAATAACAGATTCGCTTATACGGGCTTTTCAAAATCACTTCATAATAATCAAACCATTCATCCTGTGCCACAACTTTCATCGGTGTACTTGAAAAAATCACCGGTGTCTGACGGCAGGCTCTGTCTGCATAGTAAAGCGTGCAGGAGTGAAGATCAGCCCGGCCGCAGCGCAGCCGGAACACGACCTCCTGTTCGCTGATCCCATGCGCATCAGCAGACATGGGCACATGTTTAATCGCGCTGAGATTCATTATCCGCTTCACCTCGTTTCAATTAACCTTTTACGCCACCAGCTGTCAAGCCAGAAGTCATGTGCCGCTGTACGGCAAAGAAAATGATCAAAATTGGTGCACTCACAACCAGCGATGCCGCAGCAAATACGGGCCAACTACCACTGATTTCTGTCGCCTGCAACGAATACAGGCCCGCCGCCAGTGTATAGTTCTCCGCACCTGTCATGAACGTGATCGCAAAGAGATATTCGTTCCATACATAAATCAAAATCATCACCGCTGTGACGAGAATGCTGGGCTTTGCCAATGGAAGCACAATTTTAGTGACCAGTTGAAAACTACTGGCCCCGTCAATAGAAGCAGCTTCTTCAATTTCAATCGGTATAGTATCAAAATATCCCTTCATGTTCCAAAGGCCAAACACCGCCATGGTACCTGTGTAAACAAGTATCAGCCCAATTCGGCTGTTTACCAGGCCCAGGGGGCTGAGCAGTTTGTAAATTGCAAACATGGAGAGAACGGATGGGAAAGAGTACAGCAGCAGCAAAATTTCAAGAATTGCGCCTCGTCCTGCAAAGCGTTTGCGTGAAAACACATATGCTGCCGGTATAGCCGCCCCAAGAGAGATTATCACCGTACACACTGCCAGAATCATGCTGTTCTTGAACCACAGCATGACAGATTGTTCTGTGAATACAGCTTTGTAATTATCCAGTGTGAATTGCTTGGGGATAAAGCGAAAGTCCGAACTCAACAGGCTATTCTCCGCATTTAAGGAAACAGACAGCGCATAAAGGATCGGCACAAGCGTTGCAAAACACAAAACAATAAAGAAAATATGGAGTACGCTATGCCCCAACAAGTGGCGCAGCTTCTTTTTCCGGTGTAATGACATCTTCACCCCTCCTTTGCGCGTTGCCTTGTCAACAGAGAAAAGGCAATCAGTACAACGAAAATGATGATAGACACTGCCGAACTGTAACCATAGTTGTTTGTGATAAACGCATTTTCATAAGCGTAAGTTAAAATCGTATGTAGGTTCGAGCCCGTTTTGGCGCCTGCTTGCTGTGTAAGCAGATAGATCACGTCGAATTGCTTGAAGGTCGTAAATACTGTGATGATAACGGCCGGCGCAATAATCGGTTTAATCGATGGAATAGTAAGATATACTGTGCGCTGCATCCAGTTTGCACCGTCCAGAATCGCGCTTTCGTAGCAACTTTTATCCACAGCCTGTAGCGCGCCGTCCATGATCATGATCATGAACGGCAGCGCAAGCCACAAATTTACTACTGTACAGCAGATAAAAGCCGAAACATCGTTTGCCAGCCAGCGTTGGGTCTCCAACCCCAGTTTTTCCATCCATTGATTCAAAAGCCCGAACTGCGAATTGAACATACCCGTTTTCCAAAGTAGAATGGAGACGTAACCGGGCATGGCCCATGGGAACATCAAAAGTGTTTTATAAACGCGGCGGAACTTAAAGTCTTGAATATTCAGCAAACTGGCCAGCACAAAGGCAATTACGAGCTGCAGCACCATATTGACAACTGTCCAAAGGATCGTCACCAGCAGTGCCGACAGAAAGCCGGAATCGAACACGAAAAGCGCATCCTTATAGTTTTCAAGCCCGATAAAGTCAAAGTTGAACCAGTGGTACACGTTCATATTGGTGAACGAAATATAGCCCGTATATAAAATCGGGAATACCACGATCAGCAAAATTAGCAGTAAAGAAGGCGCACTGCACAGATACGCCCATAAGGTGGTTTTCCGGCGTTTCTTCATAGCCCTTCGCTCCTTACTTCATGGATGCAATCAAATCAAGTGCTTTCTCCTGTGCGTTCTTAGCACTTTCGGTCACGTCTTTACCACTCATGTTGATATCGACCAGCAGATTTTCAGCCACCGTCCACATCACATCCATCTCCGGGATGTTCGGCATCGGCACTGCATCTTGAGCGGTTTCATACATTGCCATTACCATATCATCCTGCGTCACATCAGGATCATCATAGCAGCTCTCTTTTGCGGGTGCGCATCCGCTTGCCTGAGCGATGGCGATTCCGATTTCATCACCAGTCAGCTGCTGAAGAACCTTGGCAATCGCGTCATGCTTTTTCTCCGCGGCGACCTTCAGCACATGAAGCCCCTGTACACCGGAATACGGTGCAATTGCTTTCCCTGTTTCGTCTACAACCGGCATAGGTGCCAGCCCCAGGTCAATCCCGCTTTCCCGCGCAGTCGGTACCAACCAAGGCCCGCCAATCGTGGAATGCGCTTTTCCTTCCCGGAACAGAGTATTGACCGTAGCATATTCGCCTTCACTGGGCATATACTCTACAAATTTCTTATGATATTCCAACGCCGCAATCGTCTCCGGGCTATCAAGGCCAGGCTGTCCTTCTGCATTGATAATATAGCCGTCAAATGCATGAATCCACCCCGCGCTATAATACGCGGTACTGTGCTGCTCCACAAAGCCATAGTGTCCACCCATTGTGGTGTCCTGCATATACTGATAAAGTTCCTCTGTCGTTTTGGGAACTTCTTCATCGCTCATGTAACGGCGGTTATACATATACAGCAGTGTTTCGAAATACAGCGGCAGCTGATAAACTTCGCCTTTATAGGTCGCCGCCTCTATGGTCAGCGGCAGATATTCCTCCAATACAGATGTATCAATAAAATCGGTGATTGGGGCAAGGATTCCCATTTCTGCATATACGCCAAGTTTGTCATGCGCAAAAAAATACATATCCGGGGCAGCCTTGGGATCGTTTCCTACCATTTTCAAGGCTTCTGTCAAGCCATCTTTCCGCTCCAGCTTCACAACAATATCCGGGGCCAGCTTATCCAGCTCCGCTTGCAGAGCTGCTGCGACTTCATCTTCCTTGTCATGCCAAATCGTAATCGTCACAGGTCCACCATCTGTTTCTGCAGATTGGGAGCATCCGGCAAAAAGCGTTGCCATGAGGCATATTGATAAAAAGATTGCAAATAGCCGTTTCATTCGCTCAATTCTCCCTTCAAAATAAAATGGAGAACGGCGCAGGCAAAGGAAATCCCCTTTTACCTGCGCCAAATGCTGTTAGGATTTCTTTTTCTTTACGATAACCACACCGGCCACCACAGCGATAACAGCAACTGCAGCAATTACGATCACTACAGGATTCACACCGCTTTCGGCCGGTGCTTCTTCGGCAACAGGTTCAGATGTTGCTTGAGAATCTGGAGTAGCCACATCAATTGTCGGCTCCTCATAGGTGACAGTCGCATTTTCTGCATCCTCTACAACGATCCAAACATCCTTGCCCACGTCTACGGACAGATCCGTTGTCTGTACGCTTCCTTCATTCCCGTTGACAATGATGCTATTGATCCAGCCAGGTACCGTCAGTGAAAGCCATCCATCACCCGCATCCTGCAGGGCTTCACCCGGCCATGCAGAAAATACGTTTGTACCGTCCGGCGCGGACCATGCCCAGAGATGCGGCTCGCTCCAGTCTGCCGGGGCCTGCACATACACGGTAATATCTTCTGCCACAGGTGCATCCGGGTCATTATATGTAAACTCGGCAGCCCCTTCCGCATCCACGGTCACCCATACTTCAGCAGCATCGATGGTAAGATCTTCTGTCTGGACCTCGCCTCCATTGGCATTGATGATAACGCTGTTCACCCAAACGGGTACCTTTGCCGTATACCAGCCATTTTCCCCGGCCGTCATAGCCTCGCCCGGCCAAGCCTCAAAAGCATTGGTGCCATCGGGATCGAGCCATGCCCAAATTCGGACATCTTCCCAGCTTGCATCTACCTTCGCGTGGACTTCGAACATTTCTACATATTCGGGTATCTCACCCGTTGTTTTCGCTTCATAGCTGATTTCAACCGTATCGGCATCTGTGATCGTAATCCATGCATTTTTAGCTTCCAGCTTCTGATCTGCCGTCTGGACGCCGCCCTCATTCGCGTTAATAATCACGTTTCCCGCGGCAGCCGGAATCCAGCAGTAATACCAGCCAGGATTATTTTCGTCAGCTGTCATTTTTTCGCCTGGCCATGCTTCAAAGGCATTTGTGCCATCATCTGCCCAAGCCCAAATACATGGCTCAGTCCAATCTTCGGGCACCTGTGCATACACGATGATCCGCTCGTCATCAGCTGCAAAGGCCAATGTGGGAACCATTAGCAGGAGCAACATGAGGGAGACTAATAATGACGTAACTTTTTTTGCTGCTTTCATGGATAATCCTCCTTAACTATTTCTGCAGGATTCAACAACTGAATTCCTTTTGGTAGTTTTAACATATCATGCTTTCCTTTTCATTTCAACGAAAATTTAAGAAACCGTTTAACCATTTATTTGTAATATTATCACATTCGTTTCACAGTTAAAATATGCAATATGTATATTTTTCGCTTTCAAACCATTCATTTTAACCAATTTGTAATAATTTGACATCATTTATTATAGAAAATCTACCACTCTAACTCTCTTTTTTCATCATAGCATAATACGTAATTGCATCTTTTCTTTGTCCCTTCTCTAGGATTTCAAAATGAAGATGGTTGCCTGTGGAATTTCCAGTAGTACCCACAAAGCCGATTACCTCTCCTTGCCGCACTTGCTGACCCACTGTAACGGCAATGGCCGAGCAGTGCGCGTATACTGCACATTTTCCCCATTGTGCCGAAAAAAGCGAAATGCGGTTATCGCTGAATTCAGTGCTTTGTGCGTTTGATTTTGTGTTCATCAGTTGTACCATAAGCGAAGTGTTTATTCTGAGATTGTCATGTCTGCTTGCCAGTACGATAAACCTGAGCCTTTCTATATATTCATCTGCTGAAAGTTTACCTACGTCATCAATCGCAACTTTGTCTGTGCCGGGAGTTTTACTTCCTTTGTTGCCCTTAATATTGCGATATGCCAGCAAAATGTTCTCTCTGGAAAGTACCAGCTTCATCAAATCAGTAAAGGTATCACCGTTCTGACTTTTAGCATAAAGCTCGTCAAAAACATCTTGCATTTGATAATATTCAGCGTGTCTCAGGTCGTCGACGCATAGCATTTTCTTCTGTTTTTCTTTTGTCATCAGGCATCACACTCCTTTCGGGGTATGAGCTTTTTTGTCTTACCCGTAATCCTAATCTAAGTTTGACAGATTACTTTTAATTACAATCGACTTGAGGCCATTCCTTCGCTTCCATTACAGAATGCAAGCTGTGCCTTTGCCACCGCGATGGCTCTGTCCACCATCCCCTGGGCTTCAGCGCGCAGTTGGCTCTCGGCGGCGCGCTGCGCGCTGGCTGCGGCCGCGTCTGCTTCTGCCTGGCTCATGTATGGCCCTTCTCGTCCGCTGAGGCTGGTTACAGATCTCTGATTTTGGAACCACGTTCCAGATAGGGCGTATCCTCCGGCCCCCTGCGGCGACGTCTAATCTTTGCGCGCATCCCATGGCTTACCGTGCCTTTGCCGCTTCCGGCGTTTTTCTTACTCTCGGCAGGGAAAGGAGCTCTCGCACACGCAGGTCGATCTGCTTCTCAATCGCCCCAAGACGTTCTTCCGGGAGATTATGCTGGGATGCCTTGTGAAGTGAAAACCGATCAGACGGCGAAGCTGATTACGCTGCTTTGCGCCCATGACCTCACGGCAGACATTTTCAAAGCTGATACCGTAGGGATTGGAACGGTTTTTTGCGTACTCCTCCAAAAACTCCAAATCGTCCGACATGGCATAGTTGAACAGGGAGAGGCCATTATCAAAAATCGGCGTGGGCCCGATGACTTTTCCTGTGCGATTATCCCGCAGGACACCGAAGTTCCCGAAATGCCGATCCTCGTTGTAAATCACGGCGTCGAACACCAGCATACCTCGGATTTCCTCTGCGGCCTCCTCGCTGATTTTCTCATAATAGTTCAGACAAGCCTGAATGCCGTCTGTTTTTACCAGATGGCCGATAGGGATATACGCCGTATCAATATCCGTGAACAGCTTGCATTTGGACGCGAGAATATCTTTCCAGCTCTCCAAATCGTAGTGGACGGCATGAAGCCCCATACGCTCCGCGATCTGGCAGGCGTAATATTCGCTGTACGGCTCGCGTCCGGCATTGGGCACGCCCTCCGTGCCGCCCTTATAGAGATAAATGCCATCCCCCTCGATAAAGCGCCATGCTTTGCGAAGCATACCCTGTGTCGTCAACTCTGGGGATGTGGTAAAGGCTTCACGGCCCTGGCCGACGCCGGTGTAGGCTACAAGGGAGAGCACGCTGAAAAAACGGTTTTCATAGAGGCTGTATTCCTTAAATGTCCCCGTGAAGCCCAGCGGCACGACCCAATAGCTGTCATTGAGCGACAAGCCTTTGCAAACGTCGATAATGCCTTTGGTGTTGTTAATGCTTAATCCAAAGAAAGCTGTGTGAATCTTTGCTGGAGGCATAGGAAATGCAACAAACTTCGTTTGCAGAACTCGAGCGGTCGTCTACTGCATTAGCCCTTTATCCAAAGAATTGAACGAGGTGTAGATGCGCCAAGGAGAAGTCACAGACGGGAAGCATCTCCGTGAATCGATCAATGCCTCGAAAAGGCCGTCGCAAGAAAAAGCGGTTGAATCTATCCGCATAGTGAGGTTAACACACAGACTGTCGAATAGTCATTTTTCGCAAATCAAAAGTCTAAAAACTCGACATAAATAATATTTTTGTTATATGTCACGCCAACTTTTCTTTTTTCTTTCGTCCCTCTCTGCTTTTGCTATGCGATAGCAACATATTTAGAGCATCTTCTCTTGCTCGTTCATCTGCATTCCTAGCTGCATTAATTAATGCAACTTCGTAATTGTTTAAAGCAGATGGAGCAGAAGTCTCTATTCCGAGGATGAAATCAACGGATACATTTAAATAATGTGCAATTTTCACCAAAACATCAAGGGAAGGCTCCCGATCACCGGTTTCATATCTGGAATATACAGATGGAGCACACCCTAAGTAATTGGCAATATCACGCTGAGTAAATCCTTTTTGGATACGAATATCCTTTAGTTTCATATATGATGGCTCCTTTTTTTAATGTACTGTTGACTTCTTTAAAATGTACGTTGCAAAATGGCACTGACTATGTTGACATATCTCCAATATGGCACTATAATATATACCAAAACGGCAATATAAGAATTTCGGCAACGTTGTCTTGAAAAGCTCATGAAGTGCAGTGAATATCACAAATAGCATTCTTAAACTGGTAAAATTAGGAACTTCACTACACCGACAGCTAATCACTTTTGACTGAAAAACAGCATTGCATAAAACATGTGGGAGGAAGGCTTTTAGACAATGAATGATGTAGCATGGACTCAGACAGAACCAGGATTACAACAACAGATATATCGACCATCTGTTCAATTGGAAAAAACGTTCATTCCAGCAAGACCCAAAATCAATATTTATGAGTCCGGTCGAGTGTTTCGCGTTTGTGCGTATTGCCGCGTGTCAACCGAAAATGATGAACAACTTTCTTCTTTTGAATTACAACAGAGCCACTACCGTCAACTTATGGGAAATCATCCCAACTGGAACTTGGTACATATCTATGCCGACGAGGGAATTTCTGGCACGTCATTGAAAAAGCGCGATGATTTCAATAGGATGATTGCAGCATGTGAGGCTGGAGAATATGATCTTATTGTTACAAAAAGTGTCTCCCGTTTTGCTCGCAACTTAGTTGACTGCGTATCTATCGCACGAAAACTGAAAAGTCAAAATCCTCCAATAGGAATTTTTTTTGAAACAGATAATTTCAATACATTATCCGAAGGTTCCGAATTGATGTTGTCTTTTTTAGCGACGTTCGCGCAAGAAGAATCCGTTAAGAAAAGCGAAAGTATGAATTGGTCCCTCCAGCAGCGCTTTAAAGACGGTAAGCTTTTAACACCAGCTCCACTTGGCTATAAGAAGCCTAAGGATTCATCAGGACACTACATAAAATATGCTCCACTGGAAATCGTGGAGTCTGAAGCTGAAGTAGTGCGCTTCATATTTAATGCTTTTTTATCGGGCCGCACGACAAAGGAAATTGCCTGTCTCCTGAATGATATTGGTTTTCCGACTAAAACAGGGGGGAAATTGTGGTATGACGGCTCAATTAGCTACATATTACAAAATGAACGATATTGTGGAAACATATTGACATGGAAAACTTTCACATCAGATATGTATGAACACAAACATCGAAAGAACCGCCAAGATCGTGATCAGTATCTTTACACTGATATGCACGAAGCTATTGTGTCAATAGAAACTTTTGAATCTGTACAGGTGTTGTTAGAAAATCGCAAGCACCATGTGCGAGGGCCGCTGCCAGCAATGCAAGTTATCGGAAGTGGTATTTTTCGTGGCTATATCCCAATTAATCATCACTGGGTGAACGAGGATACAGCGAGCTATTACGAAGCATCAAACAGTACATGTAATAAGTTGGAGATGCGGCGTATCAAGCGCAATCTGCTCAGCGTATTTGATTTTGAGGGATATCAAGTAGTTCGGGGACAATTTATGGCTGCTCACGCTGAGTGTCCAAGCATTTCCATCACGGGAACACGAATAACATTCAACATATATTGTGTTCGAAAATTCAACACTGTACCCTACATCCAACTCCTTTTGCACCCGTCAGAACGTAAACTTGCAATTCGCCCATGTGATGCAAACGATATTCACAGCATTCGTTGGCGACCAGAGATAGGCAAGCCAGTGTTTGCCAAGACAATTAAATGCCAGTATTTCAGCAGCGCCTTATTCCAGATTATGAACTGGAATCCGGATTTTCTTTATCGAATTCGCGGGGCATGGGCAACACGAGGAAATGCGCAAATCATTGTGTTCAATCTAGAAAATGCAGTACCGTACGTCTCGATAGAACAGAAATGTGACAGCTCCCCCAAACCGCACAAAAACAAGATTCCACTTTGCCCCGAGGAGTGGAGTGACAATTTTGGAGAAAACTTTTACGACCACCGTGTGCAATATGGTTTTTATTTTTTTGCTGCAGACTGGGATGCGCAAGCCGATAGCGTTCCTGTCCCCGGATTCAATAAAACAACAAATTTATCCGCCGAGAAGTTGAAAGAAAGTCTGGAGAATTTAAAAACGAAAGCTGGTTCACTTGATGGAACATAACGAATCGGATTATCTATTCAATAATAGTATTCCTATAGAGGAATCAACATCAGCGGAAACTGAAGTTGTTGACTTAGCCGGTTATCAGGTTACGAAAGCTGAGCTGTTTGCGCACACTAGAGAGCCCTCAATTACCATATGGGAAACAAGGATGAAGTTTAACATGGCATGTCTCAGACGCTTTCCAGGAGTACAATATATTCAGATTCTTATTCACCCTGAGCAGCGTCGGATTATAATTCGTCCGAGTGAAGCAGATGCTCCAGACTCACTACGTTGGGCAAACGGAGGTGGAGAAAAAGAATTAAAAAATAGAGACTTGCTTTGCAAAATTTTCGCAGCGAAAATCTACGATTTAATGCAGTGGAATAAGGAATATCGATATAAGATATTGGGAAGACCGGTAATCTGCGATGGTGAAATTTTATTCTTATTTAGGCTAACTGATTTCGAACTGTTTGCTACAGGGGCCAAAAGGCACTCATATTTGCCTTCCGATTGGCGCGACTATTTTGGAATACCCGTTGAAAAACATGAAGACGCGTATAAAGTGGATTTGGCAGATGGTTACATCACAACTGATAAAGTTTAGGAGAAGGAAACAATGCTTAATAATGATTACGGTATTAGTGAAATCAATATGGACGGCTTCCAAGTGGTACGAGGCCAACTATTTAGCCGAATGCTGGAACCTTTTATGTCGATTTGGTATAGTAGTATCTCCTTTAATGCCGCTTGTTATTCTGCACTGAATGAATGTGCAGCAATTCAGCTTTTAGTAAACAGCCATGACCGGAGGGTTCTTGTTAAACCGACTCCATCATCTGATCGAGATTCTATTAACTGGTCGAAAGAACCCGATAAGCATAAATGCAGAAAAATTGAATGTTCAAATCTAATGCATCAAATCTTTGATATGTGGGGTTTAGATAAGGAACTACATTATCGCGCTAACGGAAAATTGGTAACGGCAGATCGCAAGATCATGCTTTTGTTTGATTTTAATCGTCCAGAGGCATGGCGTGGATTGAAGATGGTGAATGGACTTGAATAAAGCAACGAGCATTTCGTTTTATCTGCGAACTGGAAGAATTCATATTTTTACTGATGCTATACGAACAATAGGCGAACCGAGTTTTATTCGTTTTTTGCTAAATCAAGATGGAACTTCAATGATTATAGAACCATATCATACAAAAGAATTTCAGTCTATCAAAGTACCACAAGGAATATTCACAAAGACGGCAACCATGGAATTTGGATGTAAACCTTTCTGCAGCCTTTTGGAATATACACTAGGTTGGAATCCGCGATACTCTTATCGCATCCCGGGAAAAATTATGCAGGCGCAACATATTGCATTGTTCGATTTGACCTGCGCCGTAAAAATTGAAAATATACGTCCGACAAAATACACATCTCCGGTTGCAAAATCCTAATTTTTTCCATACAACGATGACATTAGCAAAAATTTGATATCTAAGTTCATAGTATTCTGCTCTTGTGTTCTTTGAAGCACCGTTTTGTTACAACAACTTCAATCGAATAGACGCCTGGTGTTGTTTTCGACAAAGACATTTTCATTGTATGCACTCAACATATTAACTAACTGTTTTGATGCGAACCTTTTGTTCGCCTCTACGTGGTAGTATCTCGAACAAAAACTTACATAACATCTTTGCCTCGTCTTCAGTAAGCATATCAATCATACCATCACGTTTTGTATCATCCGGTTCCTGAAAAATGGCAGAAACTTTGGTTGTACTAAGCTGTTTGAACTTCATGTGGAGAGTTGCAGTCCTTTCATATAACTGTAATATTATTGGATAAAGAGATGCCCCCAGCCGTGATGAGCGGATGAGGGCGTTGGAAAAGGCGATTACGGTAGCCACTATTGTAATCCACATTGTAAGATTATTGTACCACTAAATAACCTGACACGCAACTCCATTTTACCAGACGTTCTATAGATTTTATACATTCCTAGATAAAGGCAGCAGCTTACATGTAATGTATGCCAAAACAAAACGGGAGATTACAATAGTTGATTCTTTTATTAGGATCTGCTAAAGAGTGGGTTCGCCTGCTCGATTTGTCCAATGAGCGCATAGCATTCTCCGTTCAGTTTCGCCGTCGCCTGCCGCATGAGCATCTTATCCTGTGTCGTTTCGTTGTGAAAGAGAACACGTCGAAGGGAGAAGCCAGAAGCACTCCTACCATGCCCACGATGAGGACCAGAACAAAAACAGGCGACGCCGCTTTATAACAGCCTGCCGTGTATATTTTCCTTTTCAAAATTTATTATAGAGCATTTCTGCATACCTAAAAGGAAATCATCACTCAAACCACGAGATCACCTGATTGCTGAAGTGAGCGATGGGAAAATTGACAAGGTAACGCTGCGCTGGCACAAAATTCAGGAATATCTAAAAACTCACGACTATATTATGAATGCCGATGTTCGGGAGCTGTACGGCGTATCCGCGGCAACGCGAATCGGATACTTGCCAGCTTTATTTCGGAAGGAAATTTTATTAAATACCACGAAGGCGGACATTGGGCATATAGAGTTATATTGTGTCAAATGAAGTAACGAAAATGTTGCTGATAGTGCTTTCTTTTGTACCACTATCACGCATTACTGTAGCATACAAGGAAATAGCAGCGCCTTTAAATCGCTTTGCCTAATTTTTCATCTATGGTGTCCTAGCCTTATGGGATAAGCCCCTAACAAGCGGGTAATTTGACACCAAATTGCCGTGTTTACAAGTACAGCACACACGCTATTCTTTATTTGAGCAGTCTCCCGCAGCTTTGCGGTGACTCGACCAGAAGATCCATATCTCCTATGACCGTAACGGGTTCTTCCCCGTGGATATTTTTGAAAGAAAATAGCACAGGCATGACCAGAGCCATGCCTGTGCAAAAAACGTGAATTGTTGTTTTACCAGCAGTGAGCTTCCTCTTTTCATTCTTGTCAATAGACAAAACTAATGGCATCGCTATTGCACTTTTCGCGGGACAAAAACGCGATGACTTCATCAAAAACTTAGAGATACTCTTTCGTATTATTGTGTCTAGAATTTCCAGTCAATTTCGACTTTTCTAGTGTTTGCTATATTATCATAAGGATACACTACTACTTTTTCTATCATTAGACAAGCAAGGCCACGACTTAATGTTTCCACTTTCCTTATATCTTCCCAATATCGTTCCAACTTGGCACGTTGTAGGCCTATATCTACAACTTCTTCCAACTCTTTCTCCAATCGGGAACATCGTTTGCTTAGCTCCTCTATGTCATCTAAAAAAGTCTGGTTTAGCTCTACAAATTGAGCCGACTCGACGATCCCACTGCTTTTGTCCAGATAAAGCTCCTGCATAGCTTTACGTCGGCGCTGTATTTCATTTCTTAGCCGTTCAAGTTCACTTTGCTTTGCACGTTGCTTGTTTTCAGTCCGTAAATCCATCAAATCCTTATCAGGTTTCTCTAAGGCAAGATAGCCTGAAATGTGATGACGTATACGCTCCAACACAATCGCTTGGAGTTGTTCCATAGGCATGTACTCCTGTCCCGGGCAACGCTTCTTATCTCGCTGGGACATACGACATCGAAAATACTTTAGTGATTTTCCTGTCTTTTTGTTGACGTAACCCGACCCTGTCTGTTCCATAGATGAGCCACATATCCCACAAAACACTTTACCTGCCAACGGGTTTATTTTTCCATGTCCACCGCCTCGGACACGGTCTTGTAGCATCTTTTGCACGCATTCAAAACTTTCATAGTCAACAATTGGCTCATGTGTTCCCGGTACAATAATCCAGTCTTTTTTGGGCACCCAAACGGTTTTAGGGGATTTGTAGCTAACTTTCTTATGCCTCCCCTGCTCCAGATTACCTATGTAGGTTTGGTTAGTCAACATACGATAAATAGTTGCTTTGCTCCACAAATCTTCATTTTGGCAACGCACGGACTGTTTGTAATTAATACCATGTTCACGCTTGTAGCGAGTCGGCGACGAAATATTTTCTTCATTCAAAAGCCGCGCGATGCGCGATGCACCATTGCCAGCCAAGTAAAGTGCAAAAATATATTTTACAATTTCAGCTGCTTCCGAATCAATGATTAAATGATTCTTATCTTTAGGGTCCTTCTTATACCCATACAACGCAAACGTGCCAATATACTTTCCCTCTCTGCGCTTATGCGTTAGCACTGAGCGTACATTATTTGACAGGTCCTCCAAATACCACTCATTGACTAACCCATTAATTTGTCTACTTTTCTTATTATATTCATCAGCTGTGTCCACATGGTCCACAACTGCGATAAACCTGATTCCCCATTCAATAAATTTGCCATGCAAATATTTTTCTACAAGTTCCATATCGCGTGTAAAGCGTGATTGAGTCTTCGCTAAAATGATATCAAATTTTTTCTGGCTTGCTGCCTCGATCATCCTATTAAAATCCGGCCTATTACGGTCAATACCTGAGTAGTCCTCATCAGAATATATATGGTAAATCTCGTATCCCTTTTCAAGCGCATAATCAATGAGCATAGACTTCTGATTTTGTATGCTCTCAGATTCCTTACCTCGATTTTCTTTTTCTAAATCTTCGTCTTCTTTACTCAGCCGACAGTAAATGGCAGCTTTCATCGCTCACCTTTCCTTTCATCGAAATTATACTAAGCTTTTAGATAGCATTTTCCTTGATTCCTTCTTTTATCAAATGGATATATTCACCCATTAGTTTTTGCAAGTTTTCCTCCCGCTCTCGCTGATTATCCGTTACAAAAAACTCTTGGATTACATAATGTTTTTTATCTTTCATTCTCTCCCCCCTCGTTCCTATAATATGTTGTCAAAAAAGCATAAATGCAGATATATCTTCGTCTTTCAAGTAATTTCTAGCCTTTCAGCCACACCTAATTTTCTTCGCGAGACCGGATAGAATTAAAAAGCTCGCTCAAAACTCACCCCTCCGTGCTTATGAGGCCAGCGCTCTAACCAATTGAGCTAAGGGCACATAAGGCGTTCAAGCATAAAGCTTGAACGCGTAAGTATTAACTGATAATTAGATTGTGTTGTAGAAAAGGCACTTTCGTGCCTTTCCCCTTGCCTGTCATCTGTACATTTTCTTCCAAACAAGATATTCGTGAGCGACATGCGTTCTTTTGGCTTTTACCATATACTGCGGGAACAAATTCGTAAGGAAGCGTTCTTCCTTATCGGAGCCTTTACTTGACTCAATGTCAAATTTCTGTTCAAACAGCGATGATTTCTGCACAGTGTCAAACGACATATTTTGTATCTTCATTTCCAAACCATCGTGTCCGACCGCCTTATCCAAAAGCAAATAAGACGCATTGCGTATCGAAAGGGTCGTTTGATGCTCCGCTCCAGTATACTTAAGCGCAGGAAACAAATACTCGCGGTTTGCTATCTCAAGGAATTCATTTCTGCCCACATCGAAGCTGTTGATCTCTGAATATTTCTTTACGGCACTCATGATTTCATACCGTATATAGTGAGCTCCAATTTTCTGGTGCTGGAAATCAATTTCTTCCATTCGAATGCCGGCAACTTTCTGATGCGGTATCCCACACCAGAGCAACCCCCAGAACACATAGGAACGCAGCCCTATATGCGTATTCAAATCAAACCTGTTTTTTAGTGCTTCGTTGAATTCGCCAAAAGATGAAAACAGGATTTTTACATATTGCTCAATTGCATATTCGATCGTCTCTTTCGGCGTGGGGAAATCAAATAGAACATCCGTTTGCGAGATGCCGCAGCGTGAACACTTCTTTTCCGTAATTTGCTTGATCTTGCTCAACCGCGTCGCTATGCTGGAGCGTGAGAAAATACGAGCGTTTACCAACTGGATATACTGCTCTTTTGTAAACCGCTCAAGCGGCACCTGGTTTCTTTTCTCCGCCTCACGGATGTCATTTAATATCGTCGCTATCGGCGATTTCGTCGTATCTCCTTCGTACTCGCCAAGGATCTCATCGTAAATATCCATACTGGCCTCCTCATCTCAATATGTACATTGTACGATTTTTGCATTGGCTTTTCAATAGTTTGCTACGGCGAGATACTCACTACTCTCTTCAATACCAGTTCCTATGGCCAGTGCAAGTAATGGTTCCTGCATTACCTTTGCTATCGCAACCTGCTGCAGCAAGCACGGTTCAAGCTCTCCGATATAGGATAACATCTGCTCTTTTGCCACGATCATCGGATTTTCCAAAATGATCGTTGATTCCCGTGACAAACCATTTAAATCATTCGGTTCTACATTTACGTGGGATGGGGACCGCCTGTTTGTACGCTTTGTTGTAAGTGGATATACCTGATACTGCGATGAATACGCTGAGTATTTGTTATTTGATGTAACAAGCACCGGCCGTACTCCACAATATATTGTGGACCCTGTACAGGCATCTTCACTTCCAAGATCACAATACCAAAGCTCTCCCCAGCGAGGAGCGGCGTTTTTGCTTTGCATCAATTGCCTTCTTTCTTTTTAGTATGTAGCCGCTCGCCCCTATGACTATAGTATAATCGCAATCTATTGTTTTGTCAATACTTATTTGGGAGTTTTTTTTGCTATTTTCCTTTGTGGATATATATATCCTCCGAAGTGGTAACAATTCGAATCCAGTCGTCCTCAAGTTCTTCGATGCTCACAATGGATCTCTCATTGATGGAAACTGTACTTCGATTCGCCGTTCTCTTACTCCCGCCGGGCGATAACAACAGAGTTCTATTCGGATTCTGTGTGAGCCGCGCATATTTGCACTTCAGTGTCGCTTCCCAAACATACTTCTTCGGATCACGGCCTGACCAAACAGAAAAATCCGTACCATTAAGCATATCAGCCAAAATATCTGAACTGATACAATTCGCCTTTTCCTGCCTGCACACAGCTGTTTCTTTCATCGACTATCCCCCCATACAAACCATACAAATATGAAACTCAAATGTCGTTGTCTTTACATGAATCCACTGGTCATCGACGGTGATGCATTTGATTTCACTTTCACGGATGGACACGGCGCTTTTGCTGCTCATGTCCACCCAATAGTAAAGCCGCTTAGGTGACAGCAACAGCAGCCTGTCCGGTTTTTGAGTGAGCATCGCGTATTTACATTCCAACTTGACCTCCCAGCCGCAATCTCCATCCGCAATACCTCCAGCTACAATGTTAAACTTCTTTCTATCCAGCATTGATACCAGCATATCCACGTCTACATGTCTCAAGCAAATTTCACGCCCTTCCAAATTGTCCTTGATATCGGACATATTATATTGTATAATTCCTTTTACAACTATAAGTTGTTATTTAAGCATTTAACAACCAATGGTTGTTTATTTGATGTTTTAATGATACTCCCTCTTCAAATAGTTTGCAATACATGGAGGTGCCATCTAAATGGCATTGACAACATTCGGAGCCAAGCTACGCAAATGGCGCGACGAAAACGAACTGACGCGGCGAGAATTATCTGAAATGATTTATTTTTCTGAAAATGCGATTCGTGGATGGGAGACAGGCGGTACGCCGCCGTCATATGACGCCATGATCGCCGTTGCCGACTGTATGGGGGTTTCGCTCGACTGGCTGACCGGACGGTCTGATGTCTGGAAAACATCTGAACAGCTCCTTCATGAAATTTACAACAAGCCTTTATGATATTTCACTCAACCTTTCAACAGACTCTTCCAGCAAATCAATGGTATCCTGCAGCGTATCCGAAGCAACTTCACTTGTCTCGTGGCGTTCACTGCCAACCAAATTTTCAGGCATACTTTCACGAGCTTCGTCTTCCTCATCACGAATCGTTTCAATTTCTGCTATGATGTTTGAAATCGAATCAGACACCCTCTGAATCTGTGTACGTCTTACTTTATTCAATATTCGAGCCTCCATTCATTGCTCTTTCAATGTATACTGTTTTCATAACCACTAAAAATCTTTACCAGGAAATTTTATACGCAAATCATATTCGTCTACTGGCAAGCCTTCTTTCGCCATCAACCGGCGGATGCACTTTCGTGCTTCTAAAAATACATTCGTACCATTTTCATGCGCGGTAAGACGGTGGGGCACACCGTCTTCATTAAATACATCGTATTTTGCCATAAGCTCAAATTGCTTCTGGCGTGATCTCTGTGTACAGCCTCTTGTTAAAGCTGCGTATTCTGCGTCCCGTTTGTCACGTACTGCTTTTGCCTTTATGTTGTCGCTGACGGTATATGCCCCAAGCCCTAAAAGCGTCAGCAGACCTAAAGGTCCAAACGGCACTAAGTGGATCCCCCCTGTACCGAAAAACTTTCCGGGTCTGTTCTGACCGTTGATTTAAGGACGCAGTTTATGTATGATACGATGTATAAAGCTGCCGCCTTATTAAGTGGCTTTCCGGTATTGGCATAAAGTTCAAGCTGTTGATTTGCCGCAGCTAATTTCACGTAGTTAACCTTCATAGCACTCCTCCAATTTAATTTGAATTCTGTATGACCTTATTGCGGACATACAGCAGCATTAGGATAAACACAAAAAACTCCGTAACATTCATCGCAACACCTCTTCATATTTTATATTCCAGCCATATCCTCCCGGCACTGATCATAATATTTACATAGCAAACAGCAACTTTTACACTTTTTATTACCGCGCAGCCAATACATTAACCGTTTCAGCATGTTGATCGCCTCCTATCTAAAAGGCTATCACATTATATGTCCAATAAAGTCACCTATTTCTTTGCTACCACCGAAGCGAAATTTGCAAGCAATGGGAAAATCACTCTAACAACCAGTTTACTGCATCTTCAAATGTATCGAACTCCTCAGTAAATGCATACCCGTCTCGATTGTCTACAGCCACGATTTTGTCTCCATCTTCAACATAAAACAGACCGCGCGGCCCCCACTCTCCCTCACGCCCGTGCGATAACATATTTGCAAATTCCAACACGGACAACTTGGCGACATTGACGCCAGCCTCTTCTGCACAAAATGACAACTCGTCACATTCGTCCATGTCGGGAAGTTCCCTTCCCTGTTTTATGTATCGGTCATAGGCAATTTTCTCCGCCTCATCAGCGCTACAAGCTTCGATCAAAACATGTCCACAAAGATTTCTTGTTACGCCCACATCATACAACATCACTTTTCATCCTCCGGAATTTTAAAATATCCTTCTTCTTCGGCTGCATCCAACATTGAATCTAACAACCCTATGATCCCTTCAATTACATCTGTGGGAATTAATGTATTACTAAAACAGCAGGAAAGAACAGCCTTTCTCTGTTCGTACAACAGCTCGAAATCAATATTGCGGACCAAAATATCACCAGTCACTCTTCGTCCTCCACCTCGATAATAAGCACCGGTTGCTTTGTTTTGAAAACACTATCGGTTTCTTCCATATCTGCAAATATATATTTTACACGTCTGTCCATGACTCTTTCATATTCATCAAGTCCTGAATACAATTCAGACAGACAAACTCTGAACTCATAATCGTTTTTCTCATAATCATACTGCTGAATGATCGCTTCGCACTGAATCTCATCTACTTCATTGGATAACTGTCGAACTGTCATCTGCTACCCTCCTCTTTCACGATAACCGCTGCTGTACCAATGCGGCACATGAACTCTCTTCCATATTCACTGCTCAAAACAGGAATATCCGCATTCTGTACAGGAATTACGCCAAATTGATACTTCAAAAACGCCACTGTTTCGGCATCTGTTTTACACTTGTTCGCATAACTAGCAAATTCCGCAACCTCTCGAATCAACTCATCATCCGTTTCAAAATCTTCTTGATAGCAAATATAATCCACGTACTCTCCGTCGCTATCTAGTACATCAACACGGCCGTCATGGAAAAACAAACTAATATATGGATTGGTACACATTTCTTCAAGATATGTACTTATCTTCATTCCTCCTGCACGTTTTCAAGCGTATAATAATCGTCCCATGAGATGTCTTTGAATTCCATATCCTCCGCTGCGGCATAGGCTTCATCCTCATTTTCTGCCTGAATATATGCAACGCCTTCGCGCCTTACAAAAACTGCATATGTTCTCATTGTATTTCCTCCCCATATCCCACTGAAAAGATAAATTTCTCATTATTCAAACCTTCAAGCATATATTCCTCGCAGCACACATCACATACTTCACAAGGGCCTCCATCGACCCAATCTTCGTACCTGTCTGTAAGAATCTGCTTGGCTTCTTCAACATCGCCCTCAATGATTTCCACAAACAGCATCCTGTTATAGCACTCAATATAAAACGGTATCCAATTGGGATGAATATACAATTCTACATTCGCCATTTTTTCTCATATCACCTCTTGCATTTTCCGGTCCTCAACCAGACGCCCAAACCTATTTGCTTGGACGACTGGCGAAAGGAGTTTACCATGTGGCCTTGTCTCAAGCCTACACAGTTGTGGCACAGAGTTACCAGTTCTGCGCCTGGTTGAAGACCGAAAATGGTTTTTTGTTTCTTTTTGGCAAGCTTACATCCCAGCGGAGCAGAAAAAATCATCATTCACAAAATCGTATCCGTCATAATGCTCAAAAATCAATTCGTCAGGAATGTTACACGCTTCTGCCAGATCACTATAACTGGGACCACTGCATACCGTTTCAAACATGTACGTTTCTTTCAGCTCATTCAACTGTTCCCTTGACAACTGACGCACCATCATACAACTTCACCATAGGCAGCGCCCATTTCAGCGTCAAATGCCGCATTGGCTACGACCTTTTTAATTTCCTGCCATGCATCTGCATAGCCGGCGCTGTACCCTTCTTCAAATTCCGCCTTGAGCGCATTGCCGGCATCTTGAAATATTTTCTCAAGTTCATCGGCATTTCTATTATAAGTGCCGTTACGTGTCCTTGCCGCAGTTGCCTTCTTTTTCAGCTCCATCATTAGACAATAATCCATTTAAGTTTTTGACCTCCAGTCATCAACAATATTTTCAATCTTCACAATACCCCTATCCTTCACTCTCAATTTCATTCCATGCGGCTTCCGGTGACTGCCAATCGCAATAATCAAACAGCTCACGGGCTCGATTGCCTGCCAGCTCGATAAAATCTCGTTTTGTGTATACTCCGAGTGGATCTAAAAATCCATTGTCATATGCTGATTCTGGGATATATATGATCTCGTCATCCGGTACCCCGCTCCATGATTCTGTGCGAAGCAGCGGACTCATATTTTTGTATCCGTATCCCTGTCCGATCCAAAATGGCTCCAAAATTGCTGGACACTGTACGCGCTTATACTCCTGCATTGTCATTCGTATCGTCTCCTTAAGTCGCTTTCTTATTATAGACGTCCTTTCAGTGGCATCAGTTGAACGCTGCCGTCCGCAACGCCCCATGTGTATTGCTGTCCAGTACAGCAGTCTTCCAGGACATCACAGTCATTTTCCATTGCCATTTTTCTGATAACGGCTGCCTGCTGTTCTGTCAGTCGATGGTACGGCCTCGTCAATAGAGCCACAGCTTGCACAAAGCAGTCCGGCAGGCTGGTATGCGGGACCGGTCTCAAAAAATTAATTAATCGTTCAACTTCCGCTCTTGTAACAGCATCAGGCTTTTGAGTACTGACATCTTTCAAATCGCTGTAGAAAAAGTTCCAGCGAAGGCCATCGTCGGACTGGACCCGAAGCCCTTCATCATGCAGTTCCAAAACAGTCGCCCGCATCCAGATATCAATTTTTTTAGATGTGATAAAATGCATATAGGCCTGAGCCCCCTCTTTGAGGACACCTTGTGTACCATCAACTTTTTGAAAATGAATCGTTCGCTCGCATTCAAGATGTAATTTCATTTTCTGCTCCTTATTGTTTATTGGGATTCTGATCAACCCAAGGATCATCAGCTCTTATGCAATTATATCCGAGTCCACTTTTCACGTTCTATTCTCCCAACTATACTTCTGACCCTCCAATATCTCCATTCCATAACAGATTCTTGAAATCACACCATCCAGTGCAATCCCCTGTCCTGTATTGCCTCTGCCCCAATACCAATGGCCCCATCCTTCGATCACTACTTCGCCGCGTTCTTTCAGTTTATCGCCAAGCCAGTTTGTTACCGTCCACCATTCATATACTTCTTGAGGGTTTTCATCCAGATATTCGTACTCTTCTTCTGTATACACGTGACCGCAGCTTTGGCACTTATACAATTTTTCAGTGGAACAACACTCCCGTGCTTCTGCCTCAGTATCATAATCCAATCCGCACACAGGACACATATATGCTCCATCTTCATCTTTATCTATTTCAATTTCTTCGTCATCGGGATAAAATTCGTCAAACCCATACTGACTACCGCATTTATCACATTCTTTTACAAAATAGTTACTTACATCTTCTTCGGTGAACGGAGCATCGTAACTGCTTAATTCATTCGCCGATCTCAATATGTATTCGACTTCCGAAGTCATACAACACATATGATGTCATCCTCAACGTACCAACCACCTGAGCAAAGGTCTTCAATGTTACCTGTGTCATATGTCTTATCAATGCACCATGACGCTTTTTGCTTATCTCTTAGGAAAGAAATATATCCCCAATAACAAAGCTCATAGCTTTCTTCGCCATCTTCATCAATCTCTTTCTGAAGCCTAACACTCCCATCTCCGGATAGCGCATAATCGAAAAGCGTATTTCTGTCAATATGCTCACGCACCATATCATGCCAGAAATCAATAGGTCCACTGTAATCGTGTTTGTCTCCGAGATCATATCTTCTATTCCAACACAGCATATGACCCAAATGACTCCAATCGCGCGGCGAGTCGATCCAATCGTCCTGCCCTATTCGCAGCCTGTAATATGTACCGTCAGAACCTCGCGTCAAAAGGTTCTCGTCGAGAACTATGTATCTAAGGTTCATTTTTCAGTGCCTCCTCTACGCCGCATTGCTATGCTTTCCCATATAGTGCATATGCCTGCCATCAAACCGGAACAATTTGTAGAAACCAAACGGGGCAGCTACTGTTTCCATAAATTTTCTCGCTTCAAATTCAGTAGAAAACTCCACTGTATAAGTCGGATGGCTGACAAAGAAAACGCTTTTTTCTTTTGTCTCCACTTCTTCATCCTCATGCAGCTCATGTTTTACTGCACCGAGCAATTCATTAATGGTCGGACGCCCTGGAAGATCAAGTACTTCTTCAAGGAAGCTCTTAATAGAGCGCAATTCATTGTCTAAATACATCTCCGCGACATCATTGATGTCCCCATTGATTCGAATACACACAGTCGTTTCCTCCTAAAATTCACATTTAAAAATCAATCGTTCCGATTCGTTCTGGTTTATAAACCTTCTCCCAGTGCCAACCATCATCGTACAAATTAGGTACTTTTGTCCGTTTAAAGTCTCGAATGACTGTACTCATTCGTGCTTTACTCAATTCATTGAACACAAACTCAGCAGCGCAATGGATGTTGGATTCACTACAATGCTGTCCCCAAAAGCTATCTATAAGCCAACCTTTTTTGGTCTCTTCCAAAGCTGCATCCATTGAGTATTTCCCGTTTTTAATTGGTGTCTTGATGTAGTAAAAAGGAAAGAACGGGTTATCATCTACCTGGTAGTAGTAGTACACATCATTTAATACAAAACTAATGTACGAAGTATGTGTGACCTTGATCGGTTCTGCGTCCTTACAATTCCGGTCACTGATAAGAGCTTGCCTTGTAGGCTTTACCCTGCCGCCGTGCTCTTTCACCAAATTTGCCAGTGCTGACATCATACGCGCCATATTATAGTTGCAAGAATGAAGATAAAGACGTTGATTTTCTTTTAAAACGATCATATTTGACCCTCCATTAAATATTTTGTTGATACTCAAATCTGTGATAGGGCTTTTATGCAGATGCCCTTCAGAACTGCTTTTTCTATACTCTTACAAACTCAGATAGATAAAAAATGTCGTCTCCGAGCCTGAAGAATATCTTCCCGGTGTGTCTTTCACGCTTCACAGGCACTGTCCAAAATCCACGTAAAAAGCCATTTTTTCGATAAGTTACCGTTACTTCCGACAATAGATGCTCACGATTCGTTTTGCAGCCTACGATTGTAAAAACACGTGTTCCCAGATTTAAAACCATATATATCAACTCCTTTGGGGCGTTTTTTCTTTAGCCCACCTCGTATTGACTAATTATAAGATTGCGATATTTGCCTGTCAATACTTTTGCCATTATAATGTCAAAAGATCAAACCACGTGTGGGCAGCTCCTGTACTTTCCGCTCCCCGTATTGAGGCAGCTTGTTGATGTAATGCTCAATCACACTCGCCATTGCATTGCTGGGTTTACGATCGATATAGCATGCTCTTGCCATGTATTCAAACCGCTTCGGAGAACTTTGCGAAATGATTTTTACAATTTCTGTTCTAAGTTCATCCGGAGAAATGTCACAACGAGCCGTATAGACATAATTCAATGCCATAATAACCGATCTGCTATATGCTCCAGGCTCCATATGCCAGTTTGCTTCCCGAATAATTCTAAAAACCCACCGAAGTTCATCAGGCTCATTGTTCGTAATAGCAAGCGCAACACTTATCGCAGTCAACACGCCGGCACTGTTCTTTCCACATGCCTTTTTAATCTTGATACCATATTCATCGCAGATATCACGCAGAAGCAACGCAACCTTGCCATGTTCTTCACCGCTGGCACACGCCGCAATAAATTTGTCGTATTGCGTTAGTTTGGTTACATTTTCTTCCTGTGTTACAAACAGGTGCGCTTCATCTTCGTCTGTAAGACCTGTGCGAATATTGCAAAGCACATGTGTCTTACCAACCATAACGGCAGCACGCAAACGGTTGCCGCCGTCCCAAATATTAAAATGATCTCCTCGCTCACTCGCTTCCAAGTGGCCAGCTTTATTATCATCCCAATTCGATGCAATGTGAGCGACATGACGCCCTTGGTCACGCTGGTAAATTGGACTAAGCTCACACAGGTCAACGGGGATCAATGCAGTCTTGATACCGTTCCCCTCGGTGTGGGCGTTCATCATGATGGTTTCTACTCGGGCTTTGTTCTGCTTGTTCATGGTAATTCTCCTTTAAAATATGTATTTATTATGTATTTTTAATACTTACAGCAAAGCTGCAAGCATTTGCGGCACACAGAGATACAGGAGCATAACAGCTCCCACAATAACGCAGTTCTTTATAAATCTCTTGCGTTTCATTTTCTTTTATGCTCCTTTGTTCTGATTTTGGGTATAAAAAGAGCGCCCTATCTTGTTAGATAGAGCGCTTTATGCGAAATCAAAGTATCAAATATTTATCATTTCAAAAGCAAAATCACAAAAATTATAGCCAAACCAATCATTATAGAGGAAACCACTCTGAATAATGAGACAACAGGCGATCCCAATTGCTTTTCCTCGTATTTTTTTTGTGACTTCACTTCGTATTTTCTCATCGGAGCAGATTGGTTGATTCTATCAACACTCTGCTTATAGTGTACATAACCGTCAAGACCTGAGCCATAAAACCCAAAATCATTTTTGGACATACAACCGCCTCTATTCGTACAAACCTACATTTACAATTGAATCAGTTCGTTCTGCCCATTTCAACAGTGTATTCGTCGCGCTGCGAGTAATTGCCACATCTTCTGCCATTGCTTCAACGCGATTTTCCAAGGCTGACATGCGTTTTTCAATGCCGCCCATACGGCTTTCTAGTGACTTTTGCCCGGCTTCCAAGCCGCCAACACGATTATCAATAGATTCTAGCTTTTCAAGAATCAAACCAAGGATTTTTTCTTGTTCCATTAAAATCCGCCTCCCTTGCTCACTTATTCTTATTCAGCTTTGCGAAGATCTTTGAGTACGGCTGTGTGGTTCATCACAACGGTTTCCAGCGTGCGCAGCCTGTCGCGCATGTCGTCGATCTGCGCGGCGCGGTCATTCGCCTTGTCCAGTTTTTCCGCAATATCAGTATACTGCTCAGCAATAAGGCTGATTTTGTGGTCTTGCTGTTCTACAAGCATGCGAGTGCGACGAACTTCTGTCTCCAAACCGGAAACATTGGCCTTAAGTTCTTCCTGGCCGGCTCGTAGGTCTGTGAGTTCCTCATGAATTGGTTTTAATAGTTCCGCAATCTGCTGCAAATCTTCTTTTGTCATTCAAATCACTCTCCTGTGCTTGATATTATACCCCATGATAAAAGGGGTTACAATTGGTTATTCTCACAAAGTTTCCCGAGCTACATTCAGTAGCCACAATTGAAGCCTACGATGGATTGGCCAGTATTGGTATCCTCCTGTTACATTTCCAAAATAGTCTGTGCAAACCTACCTGAATCTATCAAAGTCTACCTAAATCTATCCTAGTCTATCGTTTTTTGAGGTTTTTCATCGAGAAATCATCTTTAACATATGTGCTTTTATGCTCTTTGTCAAATAAAAAACGCCCCGCAAAGCAGAGCGTTCATTGCGTTAATCAAATTGTAGGCGTGATGCAATATCAGATGAACTATATAGCACACGCAGCACTATCACAGAGCTGTTTTCTATTGTATATATTATAGAGTAATTGTCGACTATCAGCTGCCTGACAACGTGTAATTGTGGGGCTAAGACAATTTGTTTGCAACGATCCGGTAAGGTCTCAAGGGATCGAATTTTCTCTGCAATCCGATCGTATTGCAGCATTGCTGTTTCTGGTTCTTGGAAAGCTTTTGCTATATAATCATAGATTGAATTCATATCATCCAGTGCGAGGCTGGTGATTTCTACATTATACTGCTTCATTTGTGGGTTTTATGAAAAGCTGCAAACGCCGCAGAAGCATTTTGCACTTTTCCTTGCTCCATTTCTTCATAGCCTGCTGTTATTGCCGCGCGAAGTTCCGAATTTGTCATATTATCTGCATTGATCTCTGCTGGTGCCTTTGGAAGTGTAATTGGGAACGGAATCCCGCCAGTAAGAGAAATTTGTCTCAGATACGCGTCTACTGCAGTTGCCATAGGAATACCTAGTTGTTTTAAAACATTTTCAGCCTGCTGTTTGACCTGTGGATTTACCCGTAGATTCATTGTAACTGACTTTTCCATATCATTCACCTCTCGCCACAAGTGTAACGCAAACAGCGTTACAAGTCAAGCATCATCCAAAATATTTTTCATGCGCTGCGCAAAAAAACGCCCTGCAAAGCAGAGCGTTCTTCGTTATATTCAATTAATTTCACTGGCACTAAACTCTGTAACTGGTTCAACCGTTACCTTCGTTTTTTTTGCTTCCAACTCGCCCTTTTCATAGGCAATAGCTTCTTCTAGACCTAATGCAATTTTATCGAAAACGGTACTCATTAAGAAACCTCTCTACTTTTCATAATGCGTCCACATTCTGATGATTTTTACTATCTTTTCATCTTCAAAAACTTGGTACACTATCCTATGCTGTCTGTTAATTCGTCTTGAGTACATTCCAAACAAATCACCAACCAATTTTTCATATGACGGTGGGGTCTGATAAGGATTATTTCTGATTACCTCAATCAAAGCTTTTGCTTTGGTTGCAAGATTCGCTCTTTGAAGCTTTTGAATATCCTTTACTGCATCTTTGGAATATACAATTTTATAACTCACCAAACCACCTCGTCTTCAGGAATACACTCGGACAGAGGCGTGTTCATTCCATCGATCAGCGTTTTTTTCAACTCTGCGTTTGACGACAATTCAAGCGTTGCCATAATACCATTATACTCTTCTTCACTTAGCAAGATAGCATTGCCGGATTTTGTAGAAATATTTATTGGCTCATTGTATTTAATTGTATTCTCAAGCATAGCAAAAACATTTTTCCTGAATTGCGTAATATTTGTATTAAGCATTATAGACACCTCTTTGTCACAAAACATGTACATTATCGTGTACATATATTATATGCACTCGCTTACGAAATGTCAACAAGCACTGTGGGTTTTCCAGGCATCATCCAAAATATTTTTCATGCGCTACATCCAAAAAAACGCCCTGCAAAGCAGAGCGTTCTTCGTTATATTCAATTTAATTCCATGATAAGGTTAGCTTTCGCTTGTTTGATGCACAATCTTTCAGATATAAATTTATAAGCGTTTGATACGGGATGCGGCCTCTTCAGACTGACTTTTGAAATAGTCTATTGCTTCCGCATCAATGTTTATTGTGATTTGTCGTTTTAGCTGTTTGCTATATGGGTTTTTCCTTGCATTTGAAAAATCGTATTCTCGTTTCATGTTGTTGCCTATCATAATCAACAATAAAATCTTATTTCTCCGTGATGATCTTGCCACTTTCTAACGATTTCAAACGATCTGGCTTCGATGACATCCATGATATCGGAAAGCATTCGTTCCGGAATTTTAGAATTATTATGGGCTAGCAAACATTTTCCTTGTCGTGTAATCCAAACTTTTGTTGCATTTCCGGATGGAGTCCCCTGTGTGATATGAACGTGTACTGGTTCTAATGGATAATTTTCATTTGACCAAAAATACACAAGATATGCCCCAACTCTAAATATTTGCGGCACAGCCCATTCCTCCTTGCTTCGAGAACCGAATGATCAAATGTGCCGTACTTTCAAGGAGTTCCTGAAAATACTGAATTTCAGCGTCACTATATCCATCAACATTTCTCCACGCATATTCAGGCAAACGGCAATATGCATTCTTGAACCCCGTGCTCACTGGTGTCTCAATAAATACATCTACATGTTCTCCCGTGTCATTTTCAATTGGCTTTCCAAATGTGATTTCTGTGTTATCTGAAAGTGTCATAAATGGATAAATCATATTATTCGCCTCTTTTTTACACTTTTAGTACGTAGTGACGATTTCTAAACCACTAAAACAATCAATGCGTGAGCTTGTGACAGTCTATGTTTCTATATATATTATATTCATTTCATGCAATGAGGTCAATTGCAACATTAAATAATTGCCCCATCTAAATAATCCATTTCCCATTTTTCAAGCCCAGAGTGATTTCCATAAATACTTTTTGTACCATACAATTTGTAGCTATGCAAAAGATACTCCGGACTTTTACAATGCATATTGCTTGTGTTATATCCTTTCGACACCTTGCATCTATGCGTTGTCAAACATTCAGAATGCGACGTTTGCGGCAATTCTTTTGTGCCGTAAAGAGGAACTATTGCAACATCATTAAAGAAACCGCAAGACAAAGCTTGCGGTCAAGGTGGTGTAAAAAACAAATTACGATTTGTTTTTCTCGATATAATCAATGATAAACTGTTTTAAAACAGCATTTTTTGTAGTACAATTCTTTTCCGTCGCTTTTGTAAAATCTTCATACTGCTTAGGTGTAATCTTTGCAAATACCTTTTTTTGTTGCTCTTTTTCTCTTGCATATTCCTTACTATAATCTCTTTCAGCCATACTATCACCATCCAGTGATGATAGTATACCAAAATCCCCTAGCTTTTTCAATTCAATTGTATTGCACTTTTTCTTGCTCATGTGATATACTATCCACAAAGGGGCAGGCGGTTTAGAGTGTCGCCCAGCACTTTTTGCTTATTGGCTTATGTATTCTATGGCAGCTTGCCAGCTTTCAAACTTTATCAGTTTGGTGCCACACCTTACATACCAATATTCCCCCATTGGGAAAGGCAATCATTGCGCCCCCTTTCGCCTGTGTAGATGCACAGGCTTTTTTGTTGCCACTCTGCATTTTTCATGCGGGCTTGTGACCGCCATTGGCTGCATTAGCTTGGGCGGCTTTCGCCGCCCTAAATTTGTTTTAGCCCTCTTTCTTTACACGATGGCAAACCGCTTTCGAGGTCATCTTATACTTGCCGCCCTCTTTGCGTGTTTTGATTGCTGCAAAAATAGAATTCATCATGTTTTTTTCGTTAAAGACTTGAATTGCGTCATACTTGACATTTGCGGCACTGATTTTGATAAATTTGACATCCTCTTTCAGCATTTTGGGAAGCACACTTTCCGGGCAGATTGCGGCACAAACCTTGCGCAGCTGTTCCTCCATTTTTGCAAGGCCGATACCATTCATGCCGGATTCAGCTTTTTTCTGCGCTTGTAAATCAGTAAGCGCAGGGCTTGCGATTTTGATATCATCCGCAATAGATTGCGCGATATTATCGAGAAACATTCTGAGGTACAAGTCAAATTTGCCATCATTCGCAACGGTCACAGCTTTATTCAGAATCGGGGTTCCGTTTGCATCCAATTCTTTCGAGTGTTTAAGCTGAAAGGCACGGTTCAGGTCATAGAAATTGAGCTGCTTTTTCACGTCAGCAACTTTGTATGCATTGGTCTTTTTGTCCATGACGATTCGTTTTGACACAAAAAACGGATTGTCAATGAATGCTGTAAACATCGCTTCCTTATCCATTGCGAGAAATTCTGCACACTTTTCTTTTTTGATTTGCAGCGTTTTGTTCTTTGCTGCTTTGTCCGCCAGATCTGTGACTTTTTCTCCATCATTCAATAGATCAGCCCAATCTTGCAGAGTAAGAGCATCAAATTGCGCTTTTTCTTCTACGGAAAGCTCTTTTGCAGCGCGGATGTTCTCGATAATAGCGATGATGTTCTTTTTGTTTTCCATGGTAAAAGCCCCTTTCAAATTGTAAAAAAATAAAGCCCAGTGGTAAGCTGGGCTTGCGTACAAGAGTGTTTAGCACTCATAAAAAAGCACAAAATACTTGCAACTATTTCGGCATTTCGACTGTTATAGCCCTACACGTAAGTATACGTTTTGCCGCTTTTTGCTTTCTTTTGTGCTTTCGTTATCAATGCTAAAACACATTGAATTATGTAGTTTTTCCGCAGGAATGACCGCTACTTGCTTACAGTCTCCGCAGGCATTCCCGCCACACTTGCCACAAGTAGTACCATGTGTTTTACTTGTGTTTCGCAAAGTGCGTTTGTGTATTTTGTCCAATACTCTTTTGTTTCAGTTCGTGCTTGCGCACAGTTCGTACCGTTGGACAGCGCCCACAAAAGGCGCTTACTTATTACTTCACTACGGTTTTACATCCGTTCGCATCAGGCCACACTTTCCCTATGGACTTTACGGACATTTAACCGCTTTTTCTTGTAAACTATGATAGTAAGTCACGTTACAAGCTCTACAATGTGCGCGGGCGTCGCTATCACCTTTATCCCTATGCCATACAGTCCCTTGCAAGCAAGTTTCTGCGCCTGCCATGACGCATACGCCATGCAGTGGCATTGCACTATTGATTTTTCAAGTTTCTGAAATCCCCTTGCACCGTCACGGCGCGATATTGGGAATGACTTTTGACGGTATGGAAAGCACCGTCTGAAGATTGCTTTTTCCCGCAACCTATGTTTGAATATGACGCGCCCCGCGCGTCGTGGGTTCATGTGTCTCCAGGTGTGTGGCCCGTGCAGCTGTCCGGCGTGACTTCTCACGCGTAGCGCTGTCCGGTGGCCGTGTCCCTCTTGACAATGCCTATTGTATACGGGGAGACCGTATATGTCAACGGGGAGACCGTATTAACACAATATAAACAATATACAAGCAAAATTTAGCAAAATACATTGTAAAAAAGTAAGCAAATTTACACTATACCTTATTCGCGCGTGCGGTTTTGGTGTAAATTGTTTCGGCGGCTTTGGTGTTGGTGGTGTTGGCTTTGGATGTGGTGTTGTTTTTGTTCGTCATGGTAGTAACTCCTTTTCAAAAATTCAAAAATGTGTTATGATATCCCCATGAATGGGGGCGGATGCAAGTTGTTAGGCGATAGAGTAAAAGAGGCAAGGACAAAAGCGGGAATGACGCAAGAGCAATGTGCACAAGCCCTAAACATTACAACGCGCAATTTTCAACGCATTGAAAATAATGAAAGTGAGCCACGCTTTAAAACCTTTGTTGCTATCGCGGATTTGTTCAGCGTATCGCTTGACTGGTTAGCATGTCGTTAATGTCGTGTCGTTGTTGTCGTTATAATAACACGTCGTTTTTGTCGTGTCAACGCATTCAGCGCATACGCGCAACATTCGCAATCAATTCAAACAATCAAGGTGCAATACATTGTGAAAATTCAACATGAATGGGGGCGGATGCAAGTTGACATTTGCTGAATATTTAAGGGATAAACGCAAAGCCAATGGATTGACACAAAAACAAGCGGCTCAAGCTTCGGGTATGAGTGAAACACAATATCAAGCCTATGAGCAAGGGCGAATTGTCCCCAAATTTGAAACGGCTTATAGATTGGCTCACGCTTTGCGGTTTAGTCTTGATGAATGCGCCGCAACAATCTTTGTTGTTGTATCTCAAGAATAGCAACAATGTTTGTTGTTGTCAACGCATTCAAGTTCAATCCACAACATTCGCAATCAATTAACCAATTAGCCCAGGATACATTGTGAAAACGCTGTACATTGTCTCTAAGCGTTCATTGTGGTACAATACCCAGTAGGGCGGCCCCGCCCCGGTGTTGTTGGTTTGGGGCCTGTTCCCTATTGTGCCCTGTCGGCGTGTTCCGTGTCGTTGTCTGTTATGTACTCTTGATACTCTGTGTCGGATACAAAGTATTGAATGCCATTAACAGGGGTAAACGCGCGGAATGCGTCGGCGGTGTATGTACCGCCCAAGCTGTAAGCCCTCCTTTCTGTGTGGGTATCCGGTGGGCCGTGTGGCCGTTCCGGTGGTTAAAGAATAGCATGGATAGCCACATATAGTCTATTGACAAAGCACACAATGTTATATGGGTATCCATATATCAAAATATACAATATGCACAAATGGAGATAATAATACATGCCTAAAACAGATGCTCAAAGACGCGCAGAAAACAAGTATAAAGCGGATAAATTAGATAGTTTGTTAATCAGATATCCCAAAGGTACAAAGGCTAAAATACAACAATTATCCATATTGGCAGGAAAAAGCATGGCACGCTACATCATGGACGCAATAGCCGCCCAGGCGCAGCGTGACGGCCACGCGGATATATTGGCCGCTGGGAGTGATCGCGATGGAGACGGAGAGACGGAGACGGACGGCACATCCGGAGACGGACGGCAACGCGGAGGAAGATAGAGAATAAAATAATACATTATAGCGCGGAGAATATGCGGAGATAATAGACACATTGGTGACTTTGTGTCTATTATTTTTACTGCAAAATGCGGTGATATGGGTATTGACAAACGCGAAAATATGTGCTATTGAGGGGTGACAACGAAAAATGACTATTAGTCATAAATGACCATTAGTCATAAAATAGCAAAATGCAAAGCACGCTTTGCAAAAATAAAGTTTCGCTCTCTGCGCATAATTATGAAACATAGTTTTAAATACTAGATAATATTTTATTCATCATCAGATACAGGCAAAAAAAGCCGCAAAATTACCGTTATGCGGCTTTTGGCTTAGTAAAGCCATTTATGGGCGTTTTTAGGGGGGCATATTTACATTTTTTAGGCATAAAAAATCATGCAAAAACCATTAAGTACCTCTCTCCCACACCCCAGATTATTTTCCATAAATTTCCACTATTTCCCTCATTTTTATTCGGGACTCGCTTCGGCAAAACCCTTGATCTAAGCCATTTTCCCCATTTCCATTCCTCTCAAAAGTCACATAAATCACGCTAAAATCCTACTAAAAAGCCTCAAAAACCGTTGAAAACACTACGTTTTCCCCGAATATCGCAAAAAAACGCTAAAAAGTTCAAATCAAATCTTAAAATTTTACCCTTCACCCCCTTCACTCCTCTCCCCTCTCATTCTCATAAAACCGCATCCCAAAGCCATTTTTCCCTCTTATTTCCCTCCCATTTTCGGTATTATTTCCATATCCGAAAATCCTCTAAAATCGTGTCATTTCAGACAAAAATAACATTCATCCACGGGGTCCAGCATAAAATTCCGATATATAAGCATAAAAAAACAGCAGGCCAAGCATGGTCTGCTGTTCTAAAAGCCAATATATTGTTTTCATATCTAAAACTGAAAAGTACAAGCTGCCATTATGCCAACTCATTAAAGTCTCATTTCTTTCTCTATTGGCATGAACGGTATTCCCTTAAATCAATCCGTATCATTTTATATCATGTGCTATCCCTCACCCCCCCATCACAAGGGATTCCGTTTTTGCAGAATATCTTCTCGTTTAATCTACTGTCGTCCATTATAAAGAGCAGTTGGAAGATTTGTAAATTTGCTTCAATAATCAGAACCTTTTGTGAACGCAATTATTATACTTGAAATTTTTGAACATTCACTTTGGCTCTTGGGTGGACTTTGTTCCTCTTTTTCTTTCGATAATAAAAAGCTATTGACATTCGGAAAGCAGAGTGGTATGATAGCAAAAAATCAAACAGTCAAATGTGTTGATAAGGAAAAGTAGCGAGAGGAAAGCTTACAGAGAGTCGTGGGTTGATGGGACACGGCAACGGAACTTCCGTGAAAATCCCCTTAGAACAGTCCGGGTGAAGAGTGCGTCCTACGCTTGCGTAAGCCGGAACGTGTAACATACGTTATCATGTTTATCATTGACGGATGATAATTGAGCGGCCGTTTTCGGACGGCAAATAGAGTGGTACCGCAGAGTTGAAACCTTTGTCTCTAATTTTAGAGATGAAGGTTTTTTTGTATTCTGAGGGAACAGCGCATTGGCTGAAAGATTCATCACTTCAAAATGAGGAGGAAAAACAAATGAGAGTTTTGGAGAAAATAAGTGATTTTGTAGGAAAGTACATGGCAATCCTTGTCCTAGCCGTGGCTGCACTTGCCCTGTTCGTGCCACAGTCTGTAAGTTTCATTAAGACAAGCTACGTAAACACACTTCTGGGCATCGTAATGTTCGGCATGGGTCTCACCCTGAAAGCCAGCGACTTTAAGGTTGTATTCAGCCGCCCCAAGGATATCATTATCGGCGCTGTTGCACAGTTCACCATCATGCCGCTGCTCGCCTTTGTGCTGACAAAGCTTTTCCAACTTCCGCCCGAGCTGGCCGTAGGCGTTATTCTGGTGGGCACATGCCCCGGTGGTACTTCCTCCAACGTTATGACTTATCTTGCAAAAGGCGATGTGGCTCTGTCCGTTGGCATGACCGGCGTCTCCACCATTCTCGCACCGTTCCTGACTCCGCTTCTAACTAAACTGTATGCTGGACAGACGGTAGATGTAGATCTTCTGAGCATGTTCTTATCCATCGTAAAGGTTGTGATCGTTCCCATCGTGCTGGGCTGCATCATCAACAAGCTGTTCTCCAGTTTTACTGAGAAGGTTACAAAGATTCTGCCCCTTGTTTCCGTCACTGCCATCGTGGCCATCGTAGCCGCTGTTGTATCTGCTAACTCTTCCAAAATTATGACCTGTGGTTTTCTCATCATGCTGGTAGTTGTTCTTCACAACTGTCTCGGTTATGCGCTGGGCTTCGCTGTGGGCAAGGCTTTGAAGCTTGACATGAGTAAATGCAAGGCAGTTGCCATCGAAGTCGGTATGCAGAACTCTGGTCTTGCAACCTCTCTGGCGGCCACCCATTTTGCACAGTATCCGCTGGCTACTATCCCTGGCGCTGTATTCAGCGTATGGCATAATATTTCCGGCGCTATCTTTGCAAACTTTATGGCGTCCAAAGAGTAATCTGATAATGGTAACTATTTTGCTGTTGACTTACAGTGCAGATAGTGATATTCTAACCATGACAAACTTTCACAAGCAAAGTTTTGCGATTGAATTAGGAGGTAATTCCCTATGAAGAAACTGCTTACTTTGGC
>ERZ791934.549-NODE-549-length-49364-cov-3.782393_pt1 | contig 49364 bp, 49 predicted proteins | sample MGYA00510125_ERZ791934 | MGnify/ENA primary metagenome ERZ791934 (study PRJEB30046, sample SAMN00993240) | human gut metagenome | study: EMG produced TPA metagenomics assembly of the A metagenome-wide association study of gut microbiota in type 2...
TACGCCATTATCCGCAAAATATTCAAAAGTTTCCGGCGCCGATTTTCGTATTGGATTGGTCAGGTAAACCAAAGCCAACAGCTGTGCCTGTCCCTGGAGAGGCTGGCCTTCCGGCACGTCCGCGACCTTAGCAAAAGCCAGAACACGATAGCCCTGTTCACCGATACTGTTAATCTGCTCTTCAAATTGGTCAAATCCCTCCCGCAGAACAAACTCCGGCGCACCCAGCACGAAATTGCCGTCGCTGTAGCTGGCTCCGCAGTACTTGTATTTTGATGAAAAGGGGCAGATCGTATTAGGATGTCTCCCGCTAGTCTTATCAAAATAGGCTTGCAGTGCAGCCATGGTAATGTTATCGGAATTCTGACTTTGCGCCATATCGCCAATGAGCAATGCCATCTCTTCTTTGCTGATACCGTCGTAAATCAGGTCAAAACTATCCACTTTCATCTCATTTTCCGTGATGGTTCCCGTCTTGTCCACACACAAGACGTCAACTCTGGCCAAGGTTTCGATGCACCGCATGTTCTGAACCAGTACGTCTTTTCGAGCCAAACGCATTGCACTGACAACCATAGCAATACTAGCCGTCATATATAGCCCCTCCGGAATCATTCCCAGAACGGCGGCAACCATGGAGGTTACACTTTCAGAAAAGCTGTCGTTCAGAATATAGCACTGCTGCACGAACAAGATAATACCCACAGGTATGATGATGATTCCAACGGCTTTGACAAGTCTGTCCAAAGATTTAATCATCTCCGACTGCTCGCCGCCTTTATCTTTTGTGGCCTCGATAGTCAGTTTTGATATGTAAGAATCACGCCCAACCGCGGTCAGAACTGCCGCACATTCGCCAGACACGACAAAACTGCCTGACAAAAGCTGCGCATCCTGGCCTTTCGTGATTTCATCAGCTTCACCGGTAATCAGTGCTTCATTGACCTGAATGCTGCCGCTGACCACCTTTGCGTCAGCCGGAATCTGGCTTCCTGCCCGCAAAATCACACAGTCAGACAAGACCAGTTCCTCCACCGCTACAGTAGTCTCTTTGCCGTCCCTTATCACGTGAGCCTTGGGCATCTTCAGAAGTTTCAGTTTATCCAAAGTATTCTTTGATTTGATTTCCTGTGCAATACCGATTGCCGTATTGGCTAATACGATGAGCATAAAGGAAAGATCCTTAAAGGAGCCTACCACGATCAGGAGCACCGCAAGGACGGTGAAAATCAAGTTGAAATAGGTAAATACGTTATCTTTGACAATTTCTTTGACTGTCCGGGTCGACGAGTTGACCTGCTCATTGCCAAGGCCCTGCTGCCGCCGGTCCGCTGCTTCTCTGTTTGTTAATCCCAACATTTTGCCTGTCTCCTTTTGTTTATTGTCTTATTTTATCATAAAATTCTCCAAGATTAAACAGGGATTTCCACATCGACGCTAAACCAATTGTCTGAATCCTCAAAGATGGATACAGAAATTCGTCTATAGCGCAATTTTATGTACAGAAAAAACGGGCCGCTTTTGCAGACGGCCCGCTCTATTGATACGATTATTTTATTACGATCTTGTGGAACTTCTTTTTGCCCTTTTGAATCAAAATTTCTCCATCCCGGAACATATCTTTGGTTACGTTCTGCTTTGGATTTGTTACCTTCTCGCCATTGACAGAAAGCCCTCCCTGTTCGATGGTTCTGAAACCTTCTCCATTACTTGGCACCAGACCCAGTTCTTTAATCAAGGAGACCAGACCTTTTCCTTCGCCTTCAAAGGCGGCAGCAGCCATCTCTGTCGTCGGAATGTTCGCTGCATCTCCGCCGCCGCCAAAGGCAGCTCTCGCGCCTTCCAGCGCTTTTTCGGCTTCTTCTTGGCCATGAACTAGTTTAGTCACTTCGTAAGCGAGAATTTCCTTTGCTTCGTTAATTTCTGCGCCTTCCAGAGAAGATAGTCGCTTCACTTCCTCCATCGGCAGAAAGGTAAGCATTCTCAGGCACTTATTCACATCGGCATCCGCCACGTTTCTCCAGTACTGGAAGAACTCGTATGGGGAAACTCGATCCGCAGAAAGCCACAAAGCTCCGTTCATGGTCTTGCCCATCTTCTGGCCTTCGCTGTTGGTGAGCAGCGCAAAGGTCATACCCTCTACATTGATATCACACCATTTTCTGGACAATCTCTTGCCTGCCAGAATGTTAGACCACTGGTCGTTGCCGCCGAACTGCATCTTGACACCGAAGTCTCTCGCCATGACGGTGAAGTCATAGCCCTGCATCAGCATATAGTTAAATTCGAAGAAGGACAATCCGTCCGCCATTCTCTGTTTAAAGCATTCTGCTCTCAGCATTTCGTTTACATTAAAGTGAGTTCCCACTTCTCTTACAAACTCTACGTAATTCAGAGGTCTCAGCCACGAAGCGTTATTGACGCTGATCGCTTTGCCTGGGATCGGATCTCTGTTTTGATGTCCCGGAGAGTAGACACCTTCGTTTCCTTCATACTTCCACTCGTCGTCAAAATCGAGGAACTGATCAAACAGTTTCTTGAACGCGTTGCAGTTGTTGTCGATGGTTTCTACCGTCATCATCTGACGCATATCCTGTCTTCCCGACGGGTCGCCGACCATGCCGGTACCGCCTCCCAGAAGAACTACCGGAGTATGGCCGTACTTCTGCATATACATCATGATGATTACCTGCATAAAGTGGCCCACATGCAAGCAATCGGCTGTAGGGTCAAAACCAATATAGAACTTGATCTTTTCTTTTCCCAAAAGCTCTCTGACGGCTTGTTCATCGGTTACCTGTTCAATAAAACCTCTCTCTTTTAGGACGTCATAAACATTGTCGTACTTACTTACGTTATCCGGTATAAAGTTTTTCATCTATCTTTCCTCTTTCTATAATATATTTTCTCTAATGAAGAACGCTGAAAATTTTGATTGTGGCTAGGCGCCGCAGTAAGTGCGCCTCGGAGCGTACAACTAGTACGAGAAGCTCCGTTTACGCCGCGGTAAAAATCATCTAATCAAAGATTTGGGTTTTCCTCGCATGAGGCCTGCCAACAATTTTTTTCAGAAATTGGGCCAGGGCTCCAACGACGCCACAGATAAATTTAACAAGTTCTTTTATTTGGTGCCGTACAGCCGATCCCCCGCATCCCCCAGTCCTGGGACAATGTAGGCATTTTCATTGAGTCTTTCATCTTTGGCCGCAATGTAGATGTCTACGTCTGGATGCGCTTTCTGCAGTGCTTCAATTCCTTCCGGTGCAGCGATAAGGCACATAAATGTGATGTTGGTGCCGCCTCTCTGTTTTATGAAGTCAATCGCAGCGACTGCGCTGCCTCCAGTTGCCAGCATGGGATCTACGACAAAGATCTGCCGCTTTTCTATATCTTTTGGAAGCTTGCAATAATATTCGACAGGTTCATGGGTATCCGGGTCTCTATATAAGCCGACATGTCCAACTTTTGCATTGGGCACCAACTCCAGCATTCCATCAACAAATCCCAGTCCCGCTCTTAAAATCGGGATAATGGCGATATCTTCCCCTTTCAGCATATTAACCTTCGTCTTACAGATAGGCGTTTCAATTTCAACCTCTTCCAGGGGAAGATTCCTGGTCGCTTCAAAACCCATAAGCAAGGCAATTTCTCTTGCCAGCTCTCTGAAATCTTTGACGCTGGTGTTGGTCTGTCTCATCAACGCTACTTTGTGCTGAATTAATGGATGGTCGAATACATATACTTTGCTCATTACATTTCCTCCAATATCGTTACATTTCATCTAGCATGTCTGTTCTTCTCTTGTGGCGTCCGCCTTCAAACTCTGTATCCAGCCAAGTGTCGGTAATTTTGATGGACAGTTCTGCATCAGTCGTTCTTCCGCCTAGAGCCAGCATGTTGGCATCGTTGTGCTTTTTCGTCAATTCTGCCATTTCTACAGAAGTGCACAAACCGCAGCGAATCCCTTTTACTTTGTTGGCGGCTATAGAAATGCCGATTCCTGTACCGCAGATGACGATGCCCAGGTCCGCTTTGCCGCTGGCAACTGCTTCTCCACAGGCTTTTCCATAGATGGGATAATCCACGGACTCTTCGGAATGCGTTCCGAGGTCCACTACTTTATATCCCCTTTCTATCAGATGTTCTTTTACTATTTTCTTCAGTGCCAATCCACCGTGGTCATTTGCCATTGCTATAATCATAACAAATTCCTTTCAAACTTTTCTTATATTATACCCTGCTGATTTTAACATTCTGTTCATGACGGAAAAACCGACGCCCTCTTCTTTCAGGGCGGCAGCCAGAATCACGTCGGCGCCTTCTCTGTCAGCTTCTCGCAGTTTTGCAAAAAACTGATGAGCGGCAGCCTTGTGTTCTGCATCATCAAAGAGGATTACGCAGACCTTCTGTCCTAATGCCTCCCGCTCAACCCGCTCACGATCGATGGCGGCTTCGACAGCTTCCATTCTCCCTTCATAAACGATCATCTGCGCCTTAGGCGCATAATGCTTATATTTCATCCCTGGCGCTTTCGGCCGAAAGTCTTCGTTGTTAAACTTGTCCGGCCGTTTGTTCAGAGTCGGATCGAGAAGGACTTTCTTGCCCAAAGCCGTTTCCAAATCTTCTTTTGTTATAATGCCCGGACGCAGAATCATCGGTGTCTGACCTGTCATATCGATAACCGTAGATTCAATGCCAAATTTGCAATCATCACTGCAGATGATGGCATCGACCCGTCCTGCTAAATCGTCAATAACATGCTGGGCTGCTGTCGGGCTTGGTTTGCCAGAAAGGTTAGCGCTAGGCGCCGCAATGGGACATCTCGCTTCTGCTATCAGTTTCAATGCCACAGGATGATCGGGCATCCTGATACCGACAGTATCCAGTCCGCCAGTCGTCACATCTGGTATCACAGAATTCCGTTCTACGATCATGGTCATTGCACCTGGCCAAAATACCTTCATCAGTTTTTCCATATCTCTGGTAATTTGGGGCGTCAATTTCTTCATATCGTCGTATGACGATATATGGACAATCATGGGATTATCGGACGGTCTTCCCTTTGCAGCATAGACTTTGCCTACCGCCTGACTGTTCAAAGCATCAGCCCCCAGTCCATAAACCGTTTCCGTCGGAAAGGCAACTAACCCGCCGCCAGCGATAATCTTCGCGGCCTCTTCTATCTCTTCAGTTGTATCATTCAGTATCTTTGTTTTCATAATTTTCTATTCTTGGACTTCCGCGGAAAACTTTAACCAGCTTTCATTAAATGACGCAGGACTTTTTGTCTAGTGCACAGCTTTCAAGGCAAAGACGAATGCGCGTACTTGAAGTGCGTAATTGAGTCTGCAGCCGAAGAAAGCGAAGCAATAGGCAAAAAGAGCCAGTCATTAGAAGTTCTTCATCTTCTCCGCCTGATCGCTGGTAATCAATCCGTCGATGATCTCATCCAGCTCTCCGTCCAGGATGGCGCCCAGCTTATATAACGTCATACCGATTCTGTGTTCGGATACTCTTCCCTGTGGGAAGTTATAGGTTCTGATTCTCTCGCTTCTGTCACCGGAACCTACCTGACTCTTTCTAGCGGCAGAAATCTCCTTGTTCTGCTCCTGCAGCTTCAAATCGTATAATCTCGATTTGAGAACCTTAAACGCTTTCTCTTTATTCTTAATCTGTGATTTTTCATCCTGGCAGGTTACGACGAGCCCTGTCGGTTCATGGGTCAATCTGACTGCGGAGTCCGTGGTATTTACACACTGTCCGCCGTTACCTGACGCCCTGTACACGTCTACTCTGACGTCACTAGGGTTTAAGTCCACTTCTACGTCGTCCACTTCTGGCAGCACCGCAACAGTAGCCGCAGAGGTATGCACTCTGCCTGCGGATTCCGTCTCCGGTACACGCTGTACCCTGTGGACACCGCTTTCATACTTCAGCCTTGAATAAGCGCCCTTGCCCTTAATCAAAACAACGGCTTCTTTGATTCCGCCGATTCCCGTATCATTGATATCCATCAATTCCGTCTTCCATCTATGTCTTTCTGCATATCTCATATACATTCTGAGCAGATCCTGGCCGAACAAAGCCGCTTCTTCGCCGCCCGTACCAGCTCTGACTTCCAGAATTACGTTCTTTTCGTCGTTAGGGTCTTTCGGCAGAAGCAAGATCTTCAGTTCACCTTCCAACTCTTCAATTCTGTCCTCCAGCTCATTGACCTCCATCTTGGCAAGGTCTCTCATTTCCTCGTCAGTTTCATTCTCTACGATGTCCTTGGCGTCTTTGAGTTCCTCTTTGGCTTTCTTATATTCCTCGTATTCTTTTACGATGGGTTCCATTTCTCCCATTTCCTTAATATGCTTCTGCCACAGCGGCTGGTCATTGATCACTTCCGGATCAGAAACCTTCAAGGACAATTCTTTGTATTTTTCAACAATGAAATCTAACTTATCAAACATTTATATCTCCTCAATTTTTAATAATTTACAATTTTATATGACAAAATACAGCCAAACGGAAGCTCGCGCTTATCAATTTGGATGAAATGTTATCTAATTGTATAGTATACCATAAATTCTCATATTAAAAAACCGGAAATTAAAATTTCCGGTTTAAGCTTCTGATTATTAGTCAATGTGATACTTGTTCTTGAACTTTTCAACACGTCCACCACGGTTGATGAACTTCTGCTGACCTGTAAAGAACGGATGACATGCTGAGCAAACATCAAGTCTCATTTCTTCTTTTGTTGACTTTGTAACAAAAGAATTACCACATGCGCAAGTTACTTTACATTCCTTATAATCAGGATGGATTCCTTCCTTCATGCTTTACCTCTTTCCTGCTCAGGCACACACCTTTGCATAATTTTTTGCTGAATCTAATACAGCTTTTATACTATATCATACTTGTCTGTCAGAAACAAGTGTTTTTTTGCCTACAATTATTTTTCTTTGCTCACTAAGCTTTTCGGTTAGCAATGTTAGACCACTTTGTATAGATTTTTTTACCATCTACGCTGCGAACACCACGTATCTTGTAGTAATATCTAGTGCCCTTTTTGATTGACTTTGTATTGATATATGTGTTGACTTTTCCACTTTTTGTCTGGTAAATTGCCTTAGTTCCATATCCCGTAGTCCGTTTCTTCGAGCGAAAAACTTGATAGTAGTCCACCCTATATCCTTTAGATTTCCTCCAGGTTACCTTAACCCCTCTTTTGGCATAAGAGGCATTCACATCGATCTTGGTCGCCTGTACGCCATTTTTGATTTTCTCTCGCTGTGTCTCATTGCCAGTGGCAGGTGGGTTTAAATCCACCGTCTCTCCAATTTTTGAAAAAACGACCTGTATAACGTCTCCTTCTGAGATATTCAGCCGCGTTGTCACTGCTACTGAAACCCCATTTACGATTATTGCCTGTGTATAATACCCCTCTTCAGGGTGGATGGATAATAGATTAGTATCCTCCAAATCAATTGAACCGCCAACATCGTTTATCACATCAAGGGTGTAGTTACACTGTTCTCCCTGGTGAAATTCTTTCTTGTAGTATACTTTATAAAAGTCGTGATCTGTTACAGGAAATGTTACTGTGCCATCCTCATTAGAAACGCAGACGAAATCCCTGCCCTCTTTATCATGCGAGGTTGCGCGGCAAGTCAAAGGTTTGTTTGCAATTCCCCCCTTTGGCACTACGGTAAACGTGGCATTTTCTTCAAGAAAATCAAAGGAAGTAACAACATTTCCTTCCAAGTCTTCTGCCTTAATGGTTATCGTATACCGATTCTCAGCAAAATTTTTGCACTCAATTTGCATCATAACCGCCCGATAACGATATTCGTCGAACAGTTTTCTTGCTCCAAGACCGGTAAGACGAAAATATCCTGCATCAGTGAGTATGCCAAAAGAATTCATTTTTCCCCTGTCTCCAAGAGGTAATTCCGTAACATCAAATTTAAGATCTGAGATATGAACATCTCCATCTTTACTCGTCACATCAATATAAAACTCATCAGCACCCACATCATAAGAACGTAATGCGAGGTCATAAAGACTGTCTGCAGTTATTTTACACGTTCTGATTTTCGAGCCTTCTGGAGCGTATACTGTCTGCGACCAATTAGGATAAGCTCTGATTCTTTTTGCTACAGGCCCCGGAACGATTGCATTAGTATTTGTGGTACCTGTTTCCTCCGCCAAAGCCGTTGCAGGAAGAGCAATCCCGCCCAATAATATGCATATAATCATTGTAATCACAATTAGCTTATTCTTACCAGTATGTTTTACCATAGTCCCTCCTCATTTTTTCCCAGCCAGTGTTGCGACGACAATTCGGTCCCGGCCGGCAAGATCCTTATGGCAGGTGATTTTCTCGAACTGCTCAGTCTCCTCAATTAGCGCGCTGACCGCATCCTTCTGATCGTGACCGATTTCAAACATCAGGATGCCGGATTTTTTGAGACATCCCGCCGCATCCGCGACGATGCCTCTATAGAAATCCAGACCGCCCAGACCGCCGTCCAAAGCCATCATCGGCTCGTGGTCGCGGACTTCTTTCTGCAGCGTCGGTATGACGCTAGTCTTTATGTAAGGCGGATTAGAGATAATCAAATCGAATTTCTTATTTTTGAACTTCCCTTTAAACGGCACCAGCAGATTGCCGCACTCAAAACCGACCTTTTTGGCGACACCTAATTTTTCAGCGTTCTCCCGCGCTACTGACAGCGCCTCTTGGCTGATATCCGAACAAGTCACCTTCACGTTGTCGCAGAGACTAGCCAGAGAAAGGCCGATTGCTCCGCTGCCACAGCAGAGGTCGAGAACGTCGAATTCCTTCTTTTTCTTTGGCAGTAAATCTTCTCCGCGCAGCTTGTTTTCTCTGATAATACTAATCGCGTCCTCCACCAGGGTCTCCGTGTCCTGCCGGGGAATCAACACGCTCTCATTGACCTTGAACGTAAGACCCATAAACTCCTGTGTACCGATAATATATTGCACGGGCACGCCGGCGGACCGCTTGTCCAGCAGCTTAAAATACTCATCACAAAGGCTGTCCGGCAGGATTCTTTGATATTCCAGAATCAGTTGGGCGCTGCTCACATTCATCAAAAAACAATATAGGATTTTGCAGTCGATGGCAGCGTCTGCGATGTGACTCTCCTCAAGCTGTCTTCTGCCGATATTCAAAATTTCTTTTACCGAGAGACTCATCTATTCCTCCACAACTTCGTTCTTACTTTTACGTTCAATCTTTCGTTCTTCAACTAAATTCCCATCAAGGTCGCAGATGCCTTCAAAGTACGGCGTACCGTCAGGAACCATGACCGCCTTTGTCGCCGCGATAGCTACCTCCAGCTGATCGTCGGAAGGTTCCTTGGTCGTCAGCTTCTGCAGGTAAAGTCCCGGCATACTGAGAATTTTGACCAGCCAGTTGTCACTGCGTCCAGCCCACTTAAGAAGTTCATAGGACAGACCTGCAACTAGCGGCACTAAAAGCAGTCTGGAAATGATACGCAGAGCCAAATTCGGCCAGCCTAGAAAGAGGTGCAGCACAAAGCTGATCACCATGACGAAAAGCAGAAAACTAGTTCCACACCGCGGATGCAGAGTATAAAACTGCTGCGCATTCTGCGGCGTCAGTTCCAGATTGTTTTCGAAGCAGTGAATGGTCTTGTGCTCAGCCCCATGATATTGAAACACGGTCTTAATGTCTTTCATCTGGCTGATCAGGGCGATATACACCACAAAGATCACGATACGCATGATTCCTTCCACCAGATTAAACACAAAGTCGCTGTCAATCAAAGGCTTCAGGAAATTCGCCACCACTGTCGGCAGCAGAATGAACATGCCGATGGTCATCGCCAAAGCGAGAATGACAGAGAGATAGATCATGATGTTCCACGTACCCTTCTCCCCGAACTTCTTATTCATCCAGGTCTCCAGCTTGCCCGCTTCCTCTTGTTCCTCTTCCGGCCAGTTAGCTTCCAGCACGTCAGCCGAATACATCAAAATACCCGTGCCCTGAACCAGTGATGTGACAAAAGAGACGACGCCCCTGACAATAGGAATTCTGGTCCACTTTCCCATCTTCTTATTGGGCTGCGTCTTCATGTGTATCTTTCCGTCAGGAAGTCTGACTGCAACGGCCGTTCTTTCCAGTCCGCGCATCATGATGCCCTCCATGACGGCCTGTCCTCCGACCGGAGTCGGGCAGGCGTCTTTCAAAAAAATCTTGCTTAAATCCATCTTTTTCCCCTATTGCAAAAATATCTTCTTTATGATCTGAACAAAATCACTATTGTTTTTCGTGTGCGCCAGGTTGTCGATGATAGTCTCTGTGACATCCTGGGTCGGACTATTGGCCATTTGGCGCCTCATTGCCCAAATCGCTTCTAATTCATCCTGCGTCATCAAGAGGTCTTCTTTCCTGGTACCTGATTTGTTCAGATCGATAGCCGGGAAGATTCTCTTTTCAGACAGCTTGCGGTCTAAATGAAGCTCCATATTACCTGTACCCTTAAATTCCTCAAATATAACATCGTCCATACGGCTTCCTGTTTCTACCAAGGCTGTCGCCAAAATGGTGATGCTGCCGCCTTCTTCAATATTTCGAGCAGCGCCAAAGAATTTCTTCGGTTTGTGAAGGGCGCCTGGATCGAGGCCGCCCGACAGGGTTCTGCCAGATGACGGTACGACAAGATTGTAGGCTCTGGCGAGTCTTGTGATGCTGTCCAGCAGAATGACCACATCTTTGCCGTGCTCCACCAATCTCTGCGCTCTAGCCAGTACCATCTCTGCAACCTTGACGTGGTGCTGCGGCAGTTCGTCAAAGGTGGAATAGATGACCTCACCTCCGTTGAGAGACCGCTTCATGTCGGTCACTTCTTCTGGTCTTTCGTCGATCAAAAGCACAATCATCTCTGCTTCCGGATGTCGTTTCTCAATACTGTTGGCGACTCGCTTGAGCAAAGTCGTCTTTCCCGCCTTAGGCGGCGCTACAATAACGCCCCTTTGACCTTTTCCGATCGGCGCAATCAAATCAATCAGTCTCATGGACAGATCTCTGGAACCATCCTCTAATGTCAGTCTCTCTCTTGGAAAAATCGGCGTCAAATCCTCAAAATCGGGTCTTCTGATCGCCACTCCCGGCTCGTCTCCGTTGACGGTCAAAACATACAGCAGCGCACCAAATCGTTCGCCCTCGTTGGGCAGCCTGGAAATCCCCTTGATCTGGTCCCCCGTCTTCAGATTAAAACGTCTGATCTGTGTCGGCGATACGTACACATCCTTATCGCTGGTCAAGAAGTTATTAAATCTGAGAAAGCCGAAACCGCCTTCAGCGATTTCCAAAATACCCTCGACTTCTGGACGAGGCTGCTCCTTCTTTTCTTCTCGCACAGGTCTTTCCCGCTTCTCAGCCTCCTCTTCACAGCAGATAATCTCTTTCTTCTCCTCAGGAGCGTCAGGCTCTTCTATCATACATTCTTTTTCTTCTTCTAATAGTTCTTCTTTTTTCTTTCTTGGCATCTTCATTGCAGGCACCAAAACAGCGCCCTTTCCTTTCTATGTAATTTCTAATGAATTTTGTCTTTTTAATCTCTTGGGAATTCTCTCTGGATATGAGGACAGCGCCTCATACATTTGAAAACAACTTTTCTAGGACTACAAATCTTATTCCATTATAATACAACATCTGGAAAAATAAAAGAGGGCTTTTTTGTCGAAAGCCCTTCTTTTCGTGCATTTTTATTTATTCTCCAAATATACTGGCAAGCCAATTGTCCACCTTGTCTTCAAAGTCGTCACCCCATTGCTCCATCTTCTGTTCATATTGGTCTTCCAATTCCTCCAAACGATTCTCTACATCTTTAGAAAAATGTTCTGTATTCAGATTGCCCATAAATCCATTGATAAAAGCGTCGCTGATATGAAATATCCACTTATGATCTTCTAGCTTTGCGGATACGGTTACAGCCATGGTTTTATCTCCCTTTGCCGCTTCCAGATATGGCTGCATGCCGTCTTTGTCATCTTCAATGCCAGACAGATCCTTTATCATCTGTTTCAAGCCAGTGTCATCGCTTGCAATCATCTTTTCCATGACGTGAATCATATAATTTCCCGTTACATCTGTCATATCTGTATTTGTAATGGCAAGATAAACTTTCGCCTTATCTCCATTCCGTTTTACATCTTTAATTTCCCAGCACAGGTTCTCTGTAATCGTTTCTGCAAATTTTAAATCAGCTTCATACCGTTTTCCTTTTACTAAATCTGTCTGCGAGATCCTGTTAAACACGCGATATTCTTCTGCCGTAGTAAATCCCAGCCAGCTTCTGTCCCTGCTCACTAAATTATCCGTGCAGTCATTAAAGGCCTCAAGGTCCAGTGATTTCAGGGACTGCATCATACTCTCCGCAGCAGCTTCCGGCGATTGATGCCTCATAGCACCCGTCCTCCCGCTGCAACCAGTCAGACACAGGCAGACCATCACTAAGGCAAGTATCCATTTTTTCATGTTGTCGTTCCTCCTATCTATTCTGCTGCCATCATTATATTTCTTGATTTCAGCAGGAACAACAGCCATGACACAAATCGACGGTCAGATTGCAAAAACAGACGGCAGCATCGCCGAAAAAGTGAACCATCCGTTTCTGCATTGTAACGTGCTGGTTCCATTGTATTTCTCTATCACAGAATTTATGTTGTGCAGCCCGACCCCATGCCTTTCACGATTCTTTTTCGTTGTCAATACGGTTTTGTCCTTTATCTCAACCGCCTCTTCTACCGGGTTTCGTACGGATAAAATCAATTGTCCTTCTTCTAATATCATCTTGAATTGAATGATTTTGTTATCTTTTAATCTATCGCAGGCCTCGATAGCGTTGTCAAGCAGGTTGACTAGAAGGGTGACAATATCCTCTTCCTCCAGGTTCAGCGAGGATAAGTCTCCTATTTTCATAACCAAAGCGATTCCTTTTTTCTGCGCATACTGATATTTCTGATTCAATACCACATTGACCACATTGTGATTCGTGTTGATCGTGTTCGTATGCTGCTGTAACCCGCCTGTCAGTTTTTTTACATAGCAGAGGGTTTCTTCCGTCTGCCCCTCCTCTAGCAGGCCTTGAATACACAGGAGTTGATTTTTGTAATCGTGCAAATATTTTCGCTGCTGGTCAAAGCTGGTCTGCATGCTCCTATATAGGTTCATCTGACTCAAGTTTCGTTCCTGGCTCAATCGCATTTTCTGCATTTCAGCTTCTTTCTCAAGAAGATTTCCAATAAAATAAATGGCGAGGATATTGATGATACCAAAGCTCACAACAGCTACAACAATTGCATTCCTGTTTATATTGACATCACCCCACAGCATGATTGTGATGGACATGATGACAATCAGGCTGAAAATAGGAAAGTAACCGAAGCGAACCCATTTTGTATCTGCCAATGAGTCCATCCTCCCTTTATATTGATGATGAAATAACACAATCAGACAGAGAAACAGGATATCTGCAATGTCTTCCTGAAAATCAAAGATTAACATCCTTTCCAGAGAAAGCGCATAGACACAGGCCAGAACCAGGGTGTTGGTAATCCAGAACAGCGCACAAAATAGCACCGATAGAATCACATTTTGCATGACTCTGATCTTGTAATATATCTGTGTAATAATGCTGATCGCTAAGATCAGCCGCAGCGCTTGAAATATGTATGGCGGCACTTCACTAAAGGAGATGATCATAAAAGCAGACACAAAGGCTGGAATTATCGTTTTTTCAATCCAGCGGTGTTCCCACTTCCGCAGGGGAATAAGTGTTTCGAAGAACAGTTTACAGCTAAAGCTCATCACTACGGAAAGAGCCAGGCATTTGATGACCAATTCCATCACATCGCTCCTTTGTATGCGGCAAAAGCTTCTTTGGCCGCTTGAAATCTGCGCCGCGGAATCGGCAAGCTCTCTCCAGTATCCAGTACCGCTTCATAATTGTTGACTTTGCGAATGTGCTTCAAATTGACAAGATAACTCTTATGAATGCGAAAGAATCCGTACTCTGACAGTTCTTCTTCGATATGATCCAGCTTGTCGTAAATTTCGTAGTGGGTAATAGAGACGTCCATATAGTAAAAAACTGCTTTGTGCTTCTTGCTTTCCACATAGAGCAAATTGTCAATATAGATATTCTGTCTGCCCTGCAGAAAGTCAAACCCTACTTGCAGGTGTCTCATCTTTTCTAAAACGGCGTCCATGGATTCTCTGACAGAGATCTCCAACGTATTCTTCATAATATATCGCACCGCATTCACTTTGTACCCTTCCAGTGCATAATCGATAAAAGCGGTCACAAAAATAATATAGGTCGAAGAATAAAAGCGCCTTATCCGCATAGCAGTCTCAATTCCATCCATCTCGTTCATGTTGATATCCAAAAAAACAATATCGTATTTTACAAGATTTTCTTGCTGAGAAATAAAAGACTCACCAGACTGAAACAAGACGAGTTCTGCGTTTAAATTGTGCTCCTGCAAATACGCTTTCAGGAGGTTCTCTATTCTATCTCTATAATATTTCTCATCGTCACAAATAGCAATTTTCAGCATATCTTTTCCCGTCCTACATTTCTATTTGCTTCCCTATTTGTAAGACAGCAAAACAGTCTATAACTTCTCTATGGTTTCTGCCTCTAATCCGGTAAAGGCTTTGATTTCCTCCAGTGGCTTGCCCGCTCTTTTCATCTTTTGGGCGATCTCAATCATGGCGGCATCATACCCTTCATCGCGACCCTGGGTCAGACCATCTTCTTTCGCATATTTGAGCCATGTAGCATTGTCATGCTCGGCCTTAATCTGACGTTCTAACATTTCTCTGGCTATATCGTCTTCTGTCAATTTCTTGAAAACATATTCAGACATGTTAACAGCCTCCTCTCCTGTTTCCAGCAGTTTGTTCACATAGTCTTCTCTTGTCCCGTCACCGGCAAACCGGATATAGGCGCATAAACACTCCAGTGGTGTCATATCTGCAGGGTCTTTCTTCCCATCTATCTTTCCCAACTCTAAGAAATGGATTGACAGCTTGTCCGTCAATGTAAAATGCGCTTGTTTCTCCTGCATCAAAAACTCTGTATGCAGACATTGTACCTGCGGAAAAATCACTCCGTCGATAAAAGAAATGACTATGCTTTTCTTCATTTTATCATAGTCTTCTCCTGATGCCAATGACGAATTTACAAGACGCGCACCATAAAATAGCGACCTTTCCGGATATGCCCGTGAGGCGCCTTTTGCCGTCCGTTCAGGGGTTTCGGCAGTGCCAGTCAACAAAGTCTCTGCCGCGGGAATCGCCTTCAGAAGGGGCAGCACATAACGCTGCATTTCCACATCGATCAGTTCCCCAGAATCAGCCTCAGCCTTCACATCCATGATGGTGCTTTTGTCTCCAGGCTTAAATCCCTTTTGGACTGTATTTAAAACGTGAACCTTTACGATTGGATCATCTTTTCGATCCAATATTACGTTGAGCAGCGCGGCTAACGCCCGATTAGATTCTTCTGTATCGGCGCCGTATATCAGATAAAAAACCAAATCGTTTGTCAGACTAAACTGACTTCTATATGTATTATCAAATAGACTCCCCATTTTCCAGTTCCTCCCTTTTTTGTTATCTTCAAGATAACACCTTTGTATGGGGAAGTCAATAGAATAAAACGTTGAAATTCAAACATTTTTGATAGTATTATCGGCACAGTTTTTGCTAATTGGGGAAAATGAAACACACAAAAAAGTAGCTGGTGCCACTCCGTTAGGGAACTCTAGGTTCCCTTCGGCGCCTGCTTTAACGGCAGTGCACCCATCTTAGGGCGGCGAGGAGATTCTTCTCTGCGCACCCCACTTTTTATCGAAAAGACGCAATTTCCTATGAATTAAAAAGAGCTGTCCATGCAAATAAGTTATCTGCATAGACAGCTCCATCTCAAAATGTTTTATTCTAATACTAACGACGGGGCGGTATAAACTCTCGCTTTATATTCACTATCCAGAGAATACAGACCTTTTGGATCATGCCCGAATAATTCATATTTGGTAATCATGTCCATTGCAGTCTTTTCTTCCTCACCCTGTTCGTCGACAAACCAGTCGAGAAATTTGACCGTACGATAGTCTTTCGCATCATGTGCCGCGCCATAGATGTTGTTAATCAGTCCTGTAACGTAGCGTTCATGCTCCAATCCCTCTTTTAATGGATCGTCAAAATTCTTTAATTCAGCTTTCGGCTGATTGACGGTCTCAAACACGACTTTGTAATCGTTATTCTGCAGATACTGCATTATAAGCAGCGCGTGATCCATCTCTTCCTTAGCCTGAATCTGATACCAGTTCGCATACCCGTCCAGTCCTTTTTCTTTATAGAAATTGGAAAATTCCAAATAAAGATATGCCGAATAAAATTCCTTATTTATCTGTACATTTAGTAAGCTTCCAACTTTTTCGTTTAACATATAATCCCTCCTCAATAGTCTATATTCATAGAATACCCACTTTTATCAAAAGGTAACTGAAAATTTATCCTACGAGCTTCTGTTTTCGGTGAAAAAACGCTTTTTTAAAACCGCCGCGCCCATCCACCCACAGGTTAAACAGCGACGATATCACTGGCAAAGCGACAAAGAAAACAATGGATACTGCCGGCACGAAAAATGATACGGCGACGACTGCAATGACAAATAGGAAAAATAGTGAAAATGCAATCCAGCTAAAATGTCTTCTTAAATTCTGGTTCTGCAGGCGCCTGCGAAATTCATCAACCCTTTTGTTATCCAACAGGACCGCATTGTGCAGCAGATGAAAGGTGAGGAATACCGCAGCAAACAGCACATCATAGGCGATGGCGGGCAAAACCCGTCCCGGGTTTTCCATAATCCATTTTGTAAACAGTGGCATGAGCGACAGAAAAAAGAGATGCAGCAGATTTCGCCACAGCACTTTTTCCGAAATATCTCTGCACATTGTAAATAACTGCAGATGTTTGACCCACTGCGCGCCGACTACAATAAAGCTGACAAAAAAGACGGCGATGTTAAACAGAAACGCTGTGAGACTTTCTCTGCTGTAACTGCCGGGCAGGGGAATATTCAGCATCATAATCGTGACAATAATGGCCATGACGCCGTCGCTAAAGGCTTCAATTCTATTTTTTTCAATTCTCATTCTGTTTCTAATCTTCACCGCCTTCCTCTTCCTCATGATTTATGCCATAGCCTAGAGGTCTGCCGTCAGAGGGAAACCCTCCGCGCCCTCTGCGATGGGGCTGTTCATGGGAAAAAGCTTCAAATGCCTTCCGCCTTTCTGCAAAGGCTTCTTTGTTCATAAATCTTTCTTCAAAACACGCGAGGATTCGGGCAAGATATTCGCCAAAAGCTTCCAGTTCCTCTTCGTTCAGGCAATCCAACAAGCCAACCATATCCTGCGGATCTTCCGACATACCCTCAGCCGCCTTCATACCCTCCGGCGTGATTTTGACGTTGGATACCCGTCGATCCTCTGCGGACGGTTCTCTTATGATATAACCGTTCCTTTCAAGTTTTGCCAACAGCTCTGCCAAGGCCTGCTTACTCATATCCAGCAGATAAGTCAGTTCCTTCTGGCTGATTTCCGGTTTCATCTTTAAAATCGAAAGTACCCGGCCCTGCCCCCGGCGCGGATTTTTTGAACCCCGCATACCGCCGAATTTCTGCATCTGCTGCCTGTGCAGCAAGTGCTGTAATTTTATCAGTCTCTCATAAACAATTTCTTTCGTATTACGCATTTGCCATACCTCCTATATTAACATCAAAATAGTCAACTACTTTACTTTTCTCAGTATATCATCATTTTGTTTTTTGTCAAGTACTAGACTTATTTATTCGAAAAATAAAAAACTGCCTTGCTCGTCACAAGGCAGTTCCCATTGTTTATGTATTCGATAGTCTCTCTTATTTTGAATAATCGTAGAAACCGATGCCTGTCTTTCTTCCCAGCTTGCCGGCTCTTACCATCTTTCTCAGCAGAACGTGTGCTCTGTACTTAGGATCACCGTATTCAGTGTAAAGTACATCCATGATTGCCAGGCAAACGTCAAGTCCGATCAGATCTCCCAGTTCAAGAGGTCCCATTGGGTGGTTAGCACCAAGTTTCATTGCCGTATCGATACCCTTTACATCAGCAACTCCGTCAGCTAAGATTCCAATACCTTCGTTAATCATTGGAATTAAGATTCTGTTTACTACGAATCCTGGAGCTTCTTCAACTTCTACAGGGGTCTTTCCTAACTTCTCAGCTAATTCTACGATGGTAGCCTTAGTTTCTTCTGAAGTAGTCAATCCCTTGATAATTTCAACAAGTTTCATTGCTGGAACCGGGTTAAAGAAGTGCATGCCGATAATTTTGTCAGGTCTGTTTGTAGCGGCAGCGATATCAGTGATGGATAAGGATGAAGTGTTTGTAGCGATGATAGCTTCAGGCTTTACTAACTGGTCAAGTTCAGCAAACAGAGCTTTCTTTGCCTCTGCGTCTTCTGTTGCAGCTTCGATGATCAGGTCAGCGTCTTTTACGATGCTGATATCAGTTGATCCCTGTACTCTGCCCATGATCTCAGCTTTGTCAGCTTCTGTGATCTTTTCTTTCTTGATCATCTTGTCTAAGTTCTTCTCTACTGTAGCAAGACCTTTGTCTACTGAAGTCTGTCTTCTAGCTCTCAGTACAACTTCATAACCATTCTGTGCAAGTACCTGAATGATTCCGGCACCCATTGTGCCCGTTCCTAATACACCAATTTTCTTCATTGTGATAACCTCCTACTATATTGTACGTTGATTTCTTATGAGTAAGTTTTGTTAAAAAATTAACTTATTACCGTTACTTTCATTATAACACAGAATCAAATAATGTAAACCCTAATTATTTAACAAAAATTCTGTAATTCCGTTGGAGAGCTGGGCAAATGCCATAAGCTGTCCCAAATTGTAGGAATCAAGCCGTTCTAAGGAGATCTGTACCCCTGTTTTCTTCTCGCTGTTTTCAAAAAAATACTTCCCTGCAGCGGCGTTTAAAAGCAAATTCAGAGAGCCGTCTTCATGGCACCCTTCAAAATACGGCATCATGATATCTTCTTGATCTTCCTCTATAATAATCTGCGTATCAAAGGCATCTGCGCTGTCCATTTTGCTGTCCACAGGCATTTTCAGGCTTCTCTTTTGGATACCGTCAAAGAAGTTCTCTTCCCACCTACCAAAGTCTGCAAGCTGATTCTGCCAGATCAAAAAATGCTCTTTTGTCCCGCCGGCGATTTTGTAGGCGGCTCTCGCAATGCCGTAATCTGCCCCGTTTATGTCCCACTGCGGTGATGCCAGCATATCGTAGAATCCATCCAAGTACTCCGAAAGGTCCGCCCCCTTGACCGCCATCGGCAGCAGTGCCGCTGCCGTGTTAGCGCCATAAATTGCAGGCACATTGTCAGGATACGAGATCAGCGGGTAATCGTTTTCAGCCGCATCTTCTGCGATTAGCTGACTCCTCTTGCCGGCGACGGCATAGATTCTGTCAGTCGCTTTCTCCGAGCCATATTTTGTAACTAAAAGCTGTTTCAGACATACGAATGCGCCTCTCATAGCCACCGTTTCCAGTTCCGGCGCAACAGAAATGAGCACGAAGTCTTTTTTCTCCAGGTCTGTCATCACTTCTGCATATTCGGCTGGAGAAAAACTATCGCCGAACACGATAACATCTGCACAAGCCTCTCTTTGCTGTATAGCCGACGTGCAGGCTTTGATCATCTTTGCGGTATCGCCTGTGGCAACAATCACCGCCACTTCACATTGGCTGCAGATTTTGCCTGCTGTCTCCTGCAGGCTCTCAACACTGGCGCGGTCCAGCTTGTTCATTGCGTTTTTCAGCCAGGCGACGGTCCATAACATGTCCAGGGCGTCATTGGATTTCGCCCGCAGCGAATCGAGGTCAAGCTTCTCTATGTTAGTTTTGTCTATATTCAAATTCATGTGTTTTCCCTCCCTTATAAAACTATATTAAACTGAAATGAGGATTTTTGCAATATGCCTACCCAATGTAACAATAGCAAATCCATAGACATTCAGTCCCAAGGCCAAGGTTCATTGTTCGAGCAATACCAAATTCCTCCGAACGCTCTTTCAGTGTTTGCAAATTGACCAAAAATTAAAAGCGTGGAAATGACGAAATCAGAGATTCCTATTTCCTATGTTATAAAAAAGGCTTTGTAGACTAACAAGTCTCATTTAACTCTGCATAATCGAATAAAAGGTGTCCTACGGAACAGTTTTCTCTTTTTATGTGTTTCAGTAAAACGATTCTGACACGTCAAATTTAAATGACAGAAAATGATATCTCCTAGTTAAAGCTAAATTAAAGTCAAATGATTATTATAAAAACATTCTCTTTTTTTGTAACTGCTATCTGTCCAATAAAGGACAGCCATAACGTACTTTCCCTTCATTAAACTGCACATAAAAAATTAAATTAGAAATGGCCGCAAAAACGGCTGCAGCCCAGTTGTTACAACCTTTTCAGGCGAAGTTCCTTTAAATCAAAATGACCGTATTTAGAACAGCTCGTTTCAGCGATTTCAGTCCATATTGATAAAAGCGTTTTTTTGCTTTATTCTCTTGCACGGAATGCAATTTCTGTTAGTTATCACTTTAATGAAAGAAATAAGGAGAAAGAAATGAAAAAAAAGACACTGTGTTTACTATTAGTTCTTGTTCTAACAATGGGTCTCACCGCAACCTTCAGTTTTGCAGATAGTATTGGTAATGGGGATGCCAGTACATATGCAACAGCCGTAACTTCTTTTGCAACAAAAAGAATCAGCGATACAAAAGCTTCAGCTTCAGTTCTAGTACAGTTTACGAGGACTGCTGATGAATATGTAGTAGCAATTGTACTACAAAAGAAAACATCTAGCGGGTGGGTCACTGCAACGGATGTATCCGGAAGCGCTCACTATTATAGAGGAAGTAATAAAGATAGCGTTACAACATATGATACTTGGACCGTAAAAAAAGGAGTTCTCTATAGAATCAAGTGTGTCAGCACTGACAAATATGATAGCGGGTTGGAATATTCATATACAAACTACTCAGATCCATTTTAAAGTGAAGGGATATATCCCTTCACTTAATCTATTTCATTTATAATGCTTACAATGTCATCATCCGAACAATCCTTCGTAGATACATATAGCACACCATCTTTTATTTTACAACCAGCAATTATTTCAACATCTTCTTCCATTATCAGTACATCACCACGATCACATTGTAATTTGCGATTATATTCACTAAATACTGTGGCAGTCGCTCCAGCAATTTGAGTAATTTGCAATTTATTATTTTTATTTGTAAATTCATATGAATATTTTCCCATTAATTCACTATATTCTATTGTTAGTTTTTCAAACTTATATCCCTCCGGTATGTAATGTGGTTCCATTAATTTGGGAAATTGTTCTTTTAAAATATCCACATCTTCCAAAGATCTACAAGTAACTGTTCTTATACCAACATTCTCATCTCCATCTTGTTCATTCGGACTCACCACTGCATTATTCCCAGACTCGGTTACCTTGTTGTCACCTTTCCCTGCCGTTGCAATTGCATCATCGTCAAAAGCAAATTTAAAACTGAACGTACCCGCGCAGATTATAATAAAACAGCTTGCTATGGCAAGCACTCGTTTTACTTTGGCCCTGCGTCTCTGACGATCTGCTTCTACCCAGGCCTCCAATTGAGCAAGATCCAGCCTTTCCTTTTTCGACTGGTTTCTCAGCGCTTCTCCAATCCTCTGTTTAATTAACGCATCATAATAGGAATCATCCTGCTTTTCACTGTGCTTCTTTTCCATCATGCTTTCTATAACCCCTTTCCTCAATCATCACTTTCAGCCTTTTAAATGCTCTGCGTTCAATCGTCTTTACTGTATTATACTTCATATCCAGCAAATCCGAAATCTCTTTTAAGTTGAAACCCATTTCAAATCGAAGCTTGATAATATATGGTGCGGGTGGTTTGAGGCTATTGATCATTTCACATAATTCTTCATCTGTTAAACAATTATCCATTGCGCTCCAAACATATTTGTCTTCCTCTGACTCGATGCCTGACTCACCGTAGTAGTCCGGATAAGATATCTCTTTTTCAAAACGAACTCTGTGGGCTTTGCCAAACAGAATCATTTTGCGATACGAAATCCGATATAACCATGCGTTGAGTCTGTCCATATCGTTTAGTTTGTGTATATTGATATATGCTGCCACGAAAATTTCTTGAATTAAATCTTCTCTATAATTTTCTGGGACTCCCAAGTTAGAAACAAAGTCTTTGATTAAAATGTATTTCTCGCACAAAATGTCATGCCGCTTCATCAGCTCTTCTTTTGATAACTTCATCTCTCTTTTAACGCCTCTACATAAAATTTTGCAATCTGCTCCATACACTTTAGTTGTTGCGTATTGCAAATCTTCAGCGGCTCAAGAATTTCTTCCTTTAACCGGTCCCGTTCTACATCCACAGCATTGCCATACCTTTCACCTGCTAAAATATAGTCCGCTGAAACTTCAAGAATCTGTGACAGCATATACAACTTTCTAATCGATATGCCTTTTTCACCATACTCTATATCTGCTATAAACTTACTCGACACACCTAGGTAACCTGCCAGGTCTTCTCTCGTAAAATCCAAAAACTCTCTCTGTTTCCTAATTCTACGGCCCATCTCGATCTGGTCGAGATGCTTTAACTCAAATTCGCGTTTCACTTGATTTCCCCCTAATCGTGTTTGCAATCACTAATAGTTTATGTGTAGTTTAAAGTCTTTTAAATAAACCGCCAGGGGATATTACCATAACTAGGAAGGGAATTTTTGCAAAAAATCGACATTTTTCGAAAAAAAATTACAAAAAGTGAAACTTTTTCGATTTTAAAACGCTCTATATAATATGTGTGGGTTTTGTGTCGAAATAAAAATGGATAAACTAGGAGGATGATGCAGTGAAAATAGAAACGCAGATGCAAGTGGCAAAGAACATGAGATATTTAAGGAACGTCTTCGGATATACACAAACTGAAGTAGCAGACGGGATCCACATGTGTCGAAGTACTTATGCACTTTATGAACTGGGAAGAAAAATCCCAGGCGCGGATACAATTGTAGATTTGGCTGACTTTTACCATGTCAGAGTGGATACGATATTACAGTCGGAGGGCACAAAGCTTCTTACCGATGTAATATTTTCTGACAAATGCAAGGATCAGTCAATCTCACTGGTTGATATATTCTATCAACTCTCGCCCTATGCTCAAGGGTGTTTAATGGAAAGGGCAATGACCTTGCTCGAACAAGAAACCGCTAATGGAATACCAGGTGCTATTCCCGTAGCATAAAGCGCTCATAAATACTACAAATTAATTACCCACACAAGGGAACGGCCACAAGCAGTTGGCCGTTCCCTTTATCTATGCAAGGCAGCTTGCATTGGTCTGATGCCTGCTATAATTTTCTGCCGATCTATTTTGACACCATCAAATAGAGGAAGGATTTGTGTTTTAATTATTTCGTTAATAACCCCACTGCTGAAATTTCCTTTGTTATCATCCATAGTAATAATAAAATTATCTCCAAGCGAGAAACCGTTCATCTGATAAATGTTCAGCTTCTTAACATTATCATAACAGTATTTCTCACTATTTAAGAGCCCCAAATGCTCCCAAATCAAAATTTTTCCATCAGGCAGAAATATAGTGAAGTCAGAATAAATCCGTCCTCTGTTTCCTACAGTATACAAAAACTCCTCCTCGTAATGAAAAGGAATGCCATAGGCAAACAATGTATTTGCCAAAATCTGTTCAGATTTAGATCGCACTAGTTCGCCATAATCCGTCTCATGTGTATGATACTTTTCATTAAATGGGCATTTTGAATATGGCGCGGTCAAGCGCTCTTCTACTAACCTTTTCTTTCTCATCAATAGTACATTTTGATACTTGGGAGGCAGACCCTTTGCTATTTCAGCCACATCCAAGGGTTGATAGCTGTCCTGCAGTTTTTCCAAAACCTTAAGATTCCTATTGCAACGCCTGTTTACTTCCTTCTGAATTGCCTTCTCCGTTAGCTTAAGTATCATATTTTTATCTTTCGTAATATTGATCTGTCTATTATGTCTACGCCCTTTTCGTTTTTCATCAATTTCCCAGTAATAACTGATCTGATGAACCCTTTTTCTTATAGACAAATGCCCTTTTGGGGCGGACTCCATAAATCGTCCGCTCGTTTCTAGCAATTTGTTGGTTCGTTTTACTTCTTGCTCCAATGCTTTCGTAAAATCTCTCACTTGAACTTCCTTTCAGCTTTCTCTAATTTGTAAAATATTGTAAGTTTATATATATTTTACCTTTTTCATCATATTTTGTCAACGTGATATGTATTTTTTTAACATATTTTTGATTTGTTCGCATGGATAACGCAAATAGCTCATCAGTTCGGCATTTTTTTGTATCTTAACAAATATTGTGCCTGGCAAATACTAAAATACTGCTAATTCGGCACGCTTGTACTCATCTGCTCGCAGCTATCCAATATTTTTTTGTAAAAGGGAGTCTACGTGCCGATTATCCTATAAAATTGCAATAGCCACGCACATAGAAATGGGTAAGTTCAATAATATGCCGAACCTTCTTAAAAAAAGTCATTTCCACGCGCGATAATGATCATATCCTCGAGCAGCGCCGAATTTGAGGAAATTCAGCAAATGTCATGCGCGGTTAGAGACGTACAGCAAACCAGCAAAAGCAGGAGAAGCGCAATATCCCACGTTCTCCGCAAATAGCGATTCCCAAAAACTGCAAAACCTCGCGCCGAAACGCGAGGTCCGTATAGTAATCACTGTCTGATACTCTTGCAGATATTATTTAGCTTCTCTTCCACCACTTTGACGAAAGATTGAGAGCAGAGCAAGATCAGTTTATCTCCACCCTGCAATATCGTACTGCCGCTGGGAACAATTTCCCGCTTATCCCGTTGAACGGATACCACCAGACAGCCTGGCGGAAGAAGCATCTCTTCTATTTTTTCACCGTCCATGGGACAGCCTATGTAAACGTCACTTTCCAAGAGAACCTTATGGCTTCTCGTCTCTTCCGTCGTCCCGTAGTCCGCATCCTTGGAGAGCATACGATGGAGCAGCTGATCGTAAATCGGCTGTCCTTTGAGAATGTCGGCAGCCAAATAAGATACCAGAGCAACAATGGATAGGGAGAGAAAATTTTTAAAGTCGCCTGTCATTTCTGTAATCAGCAGCACCCCTGTAATAGGGGCTCTGACGATGGCTGTAAAATACCCTGCCATTCCCAGTATGACAAAGTTGGCCAGGTAAAGGTCCCCGTATCCAGCCAGATCGCCGACGGCAGCAGCAAACAAGCCGCCGGTAATGGCTCCCAGCACCAGCAAAGGCAAAAAGATGCCGCCCGGAACCCCTGATCCGAAGCTGACGATAGAAAAGAGGAATTTTACTGCCAGCAAAATCAGTAAAGCCTTGATGGCAAAATCGCCTCTCGCCACTTCTGCAACAATTCCGTGACCGCTGCCCAGGACATAGGGATAACAAGCCGCCAACACGGCGACACAGAGAAAGGGCACGGCCACCCGCATGAATTTGCGCGGCAGCTTGTCATAAAGGTCCTGAACAAAAGAGGTCATCCAGTTGTAAAATACCCCAAAGACTCCTAATACCAGGCCTAAGAGAATCACCATCCAGTACCGGGACAGCGGCAGTCGTCCCGCAATATGAAGTCCAAAGACAGGACTCAGTCCGAAGATATAGGAGGAAACGAAATCTGATGTGACCGACGCTGCCATGGTCGACAGCAGAATATCAGTCGAAAAGTTCTTGTGCAGCTCTTCAAGGGAAAAGACAACTCCTGCCAGAGGCGCACTGAAAGCGCCCGCAAGGCCGGCGCCTGCACCACAGGTCATGAGCATTTTTTCCTCCGTTCTCAGTTTATTCGTCAGCCTGGAAAACCCTTTTCCCACCATAGCGCCCAGTTGGATACTGGGACCCTCACGGCCCAAGGACAGACCCGCGCCGATGGCGCCGATTCCGCCAGCGAATTTAGCCAGAATGATCTGCCACCAATTTTGCTCAATCTGCCCTTTCATCTCTCCTTTGACTTGAGGAATTCCCGATCCTCCAGCCAGTGGAACTTTGCGGCCGCAATAGCAAACCACGAGATAAGCGCATAGCAGAGCCGCAAAAGCCAGAATCAGCATCTGCCCACCCGTCTTTGCCGCATCAAGAACAGAGTCTCTGAGAGACTCTGCTTTTTCTAACCCTAAACGGAAAACGGAGACGAGCAAGCCAGTCAAAAAACCGACGCCGATACCTTCCAGGATCATCCTATATTGATTTGTCGAAAACCTTTCAAGGGTTATTTTTGTCTTATTTTTCATCTTCAATTAATTATTATACAAGTTCGTCGTTACATATTCCGGATCTGAGGTCACATTGATGCCGAGCGCTCTCAGAGTCTGTTCGTCCCTGTCACTGAGGATAGCTGTGCAATGAGCCTTGCAGCCTTTCAGCAGCGGCAGTTTGCTGATTGCCACATAGGCAGAAGGATTCTGTGTTCCGGAAATAGTCAGCGCCATGAGAACCTCTTCACAGTTCAGACTTGTCCGATCGGACTCTAAGTAATTAATTTTTAATTTCTGTGTCGACTCTAATACCTGCGGCGTAATAATCAGCATGTCGTCGGCAATCCCGGATAATTTTTTGATGGCGTTAAGAACTGCCGCTGCCGCCGCAACCATTCTACGGGAACTTCTGCCAGTGATTATCGTTCCATCTGGCATTTCGATCGCCATGACCACCACATTCTCATAACGCTTGTCACAGTCACGCTTCTTGTCGGCATAATCTCTGGCCGGCTGTACCACCTTTCGGTCGCTGACGTCTTTGCCGACTTCTTTCATCAGAAGCTTGGCCCGCTCCAAAGAACTTTCTGAAATCTTGCCCTTCTTATAGTCGCACTCTGCGATCAGGTATCTTCTGATGATTTCCTGGCAGGCCGACTCACGACAGACATCGTCATCAACAATGGCAAAACCAACTCGGTTGACGCCCATATCAGTAGGGGATTTGTACTCGGACTCCTCTCCCGTAATTTTCTCGATAATTCTCTTTACTACTGGAAAGACTTCCAAGTCGCGGTTGTAATTGACAGCCATCTCTCCGTAAGCCTCCAAGTGAAAAGAGTCGATCATGTTGACGTCTTTGAGGTCCGCTGTGGCGGCCTCATAGGCGATATTGACCGGATGCTTCAGTGACAGGTTCCAGATCGGGAACGTTTCAAATTTGGCGTACCTGGCTTTGGTTCCCCGCTTAAAATCATGATAAAGCTGAGAAAGGCTGGTCGCCAGCTTTCCGCTTCCGCCTCCGGGACCGGTAACGACCACCAGTGGTTTTGATACTTCGATGTACGGATTGGCGCCATAACCTTCGTCGCTGACGATGGTGTCCACATCCGTCGGATAGCCTTTGGTAAATCTGTGTTTATAGGTTTTGATGCCTCTGCGCTCCAGCTTATTGATAAACATATTGACCGACGGTACATCTTCGTATCTTGTTACGACCACGCTGTTAATCTTCAAGTCATAGTGCCGGAACGTGTCGATCAGTCTCAGGACCTCCAGATCATATGTAATGCCAAAATCGTGGCGCGTCTTATTGGTCGTGATGTCACCGGCATAGATGCAGATGATGATTTCTGCCTTGTCCTTCAGCTTCTGCAAAAGTTCGATCTTTGCATTCTCATCAAATCCCGGAAGAACTCTCATAGCGTGCTTATCGTGAACCAGCTTACCGCCGAATTCCAAATACAGCCTTTCTGCATTTCCCCGGTTAATCCTTTCCAAAATAAACTTAGACTGCTCTTCTATGTATTTCTCTGCGTCAAAACCTTTTTTCAACATGATTCCTCCCATTGTAATCTTATACTGACAGCATGATTGCCCAAAGAATAGATGTAACTACCATCGCTGCGATAATTCCAACTATGATAATCTGTGCGATCAGCCTTTTCTTTTTATCCATTTTGTTTACCTCCCCTGTTTCCACTGGTCACTGCTACTGCATGACCTCAATCTTTAATCTATTTCTGCCTTCTGCCATTCCATTGAGGCTGACATGATAATCGATATTGATGTCGCCAAACCCTTCTTCTGTGAGATTGTTGACCACGTCGTTGGTCAAAACCTCCATGTCCAAATTGCCATAAGGCGTGTGATACTTGCTGTTGAAACGCTTACCCTTTTCAAAGATAAATTCCATTCCAAAACCTACCTCGCTGCCAATTCTCTTCATGCGAATACAGTCCCCGGTCAGCTTTAAGGTCGTCTTGCAGCCCGGAAACCCGGAAAACTCGCTCTCGTCATAAATCAAGTACGTCGAATCCCCTTTTTCGTAGAGTTTTCCTTCTGTTATAAATTCCATCTGGTCTTCAGAAATATCTCCGGAAAATTGTTTACCGGTTATTTTTAGCATAATATCTTTCATAACCCAAATCCACAATCCTTTCAACTAACTCCCGGAAGGAGACGCCAGCCTCTTTCCACATTAACGGAAACATGCTGTACTTTGTAAAGCCGGGAATCGTATTTATTTCATTGATGTACACTTGACCTGTATCCTTGTCTACAAAGAAATCGATTCTGGCAAAACCGCTGCAGTCCAAGGCCATGTATGCTTTTTTAGCCAATGTGCGGATTTCCTCGTAAGTGGAGGCTGGCAGCTTTGCCGGAATCGATAATTCCGTGCCTGCATCGTCCGTGTATTTGGCCGTGTAGTCGTAGAAATCCAGCTTGGCGACGATTTCCCCCACGGCAGCTACCTCCGGCTTGTGATTGCCAATGACGCCGGTTTCCACTTCCCGGCAATTGATACCTTCTTCTATAATAATTCTTCTGTCATACTTTCCTGCCAGAGCCAAAGCCGCGCGCAGTTCCTCTGTGTTTCTCACCTTTGAGATGCCCACGCTGGAGCCCATATTCGAAGGTTTGACAAAGAGGGTGTATGGAAGTTCCGCCTCCACCTCTTTGACCACGCTTTCAAGATCGTCCTTGACGTCTTCCGCGTAAACCAGCTTATACCTGGCCGTCGGCAGTCCCATTCGCTCAAAGATCTTCTTGGCGGAAACCTTATCCATGCATAGGGCAGAAGATAAGACGCCGCAGCCTGCATAAGGAACGTCCAGCATCTCAAAAAGTCCCTGGATGGTTCCATCTTCCCCATATGGTCCGTGCAGGACTGGCAGTGCAAAATCGGCTAATTTCTTTAAATCGCTGACTTCGATGTCGGCCGCTGTCTTCTCCCAGGAGCCGTCTGCCAAGTTGTGCACATCGCCCTCATATAGTTTCCATTGGCCGCTCTTTGTAATGCCGATCATGACAACATCGTACTTTTCCCTGTCTAACGCTTCGATGACAGAGGTTGCGGATAGCAGAGAGACTTCGTGTTCTCCTGATTTTCCGCCAAATAATACACCTATTTTTCTCATAAATGTCTCCTCATTTTATACGATAAAATCCTGCCGCCGGACGGCGTTGTATGCAGAATCTTATAACTGGCGATATAGTCTCTCTAAGTGCTCTTTATCAAAATAGTATTTCTTCTCGCAGAACTGGCATACCAACTCCGCCTGGCCGTCTTCGTCAATGATTTCTTTCAGGTCTGTCCTGCCGATGGTCATCAGAGCCTGTTCCAGACGCTCTTCGCAGCAGTCGCATTGCCATTTCATCTGTATGGCCTCTAATTTCTCCACGGCAAATTCTTCTGGCATTTCTTTGAACAGTTCATCCATCAGTTCACAGGCCACACCCTCTTCGCTTTTGCCAGCTGACCGCAGCATCACTTCCTCTATGGTCGTAGTCAAAGGCTGCATCTTGCCCAGCATGGTTTCTAAGGCGTCCACAGCCGCCTCCTGGGCGTCAGGCAGCATCTGGATAATCATCCCGCCGGAACAGAGAACACTGCAGTCTCTGGCAATCTTTACGCCCAGGGCTACAGATGAGTTTTGCTGCTCTGATATATAATAATATGCGGTCAGGTCGTCCGCAATTTCTCCTGAAACTAAAGAAATCCTGCCCAAATAAGGTTCCTTCAGGCCAAGATCTTTGATGACAGTCAGTTCTCCGATTCCCAGGGCGCCGCCTACGTCCAGATGTCCGTCCGCCTTCAGAGGAAGATCCAGGTTTGGATTGGAGATATACCCTTTGACGCTTCCATTTTTATAAGCAGTAGCCAAAATTTCTTTTGCCGGACCGTCGCCTTTAAATTGTACCGTCAGCTTGTCGTTTTCGTTTTTCAGCATAAGTCCCATCAGCCCGGCGCCAGTCAGCACTCTGCCCAGTGCGGCGGTGGCAAGAGGCGTAGTGTTGTGAATCTTGCGCGCCTCTTCTACCATGTCCGTAGAAATGGTAAGATACACTCTGAAAGACTTGCTTTTGTCCATTGCTGTAATTACTTTGCTCATTTTTTATATCTCATACCTTTCGTTTCTCACATTTCATATATCCAATGCTATATTTTATCACATCCTTGACAATTTTAACACAGAAAAACCACAATTACGCGTTATAATTTGTTCATAATCAGGATAAAATCAAACAAAGAAGGAAAGGCAGGTAACAAAATGGATAATTGGGATAACAATTTTGACAATCGATCGCCAAATTTCATTATGGTAGGTGATTCTACAGACAAGACAGAGCATCAATCCTATCAGGGATCCGATTATGAATACGCAATTCCAAAAAAGAAAGAACCGAAATACATTACCCGGAAGGCATTTATTATTACTTTAATCATCTGTATGATTGCAACCTCCGGCCTGACCATTGCGGGATACACCCTCGCCTCAAACATGGGCGTCGGCGGCACATCAAAGACCGTATCCGCAACGAACTACACTCTGGCAAAGGCCACTGGCAGCGAAAAATCCGTACAGGAAATCATCGCACAGAACGAAAACGCTGTCGTTGAAATTAAGACAGAAGCTGTATCGAGAGATAACTGGATGCAGAATTACGTGACTGAAGGCGCCGGAAGCGGCGTTATCGTCGACACAAAGGGCTATATCCTCACCTGTGCACATGTCGTTGAGGGTTCCAACAAAATCATGGTAACACTAAAGGACGGCACAGAACTAGAAGCGACTCTGGTGGGCATGGACTCTCAGAACGACATCGCGGTCATCAAAATCAAAGCGAATAATCTGACTGCTGCAACTTACGGCGATAGTTCCGAATTATCCGTCGGTTCCCTGGTCGTTGCCATCGGCAACCCGCTGGGAGAATTGGGCGGCAGCGCCTCCACCGGCATCATCAGCGCCCTTGACAGAGAATTGACCGTTGGAAACAAAAACTTAACCTTACTGCAGACGGACGCTTCCATCAATCCGGGCAACTCCGGCGGCGGACTCTTTGACCAGTACGGAAATCTGGTCGGCATCGTCGTCGCAAAATCCACCGGCTCTGACGTAGAAGGCCTTGGATTCGCCATTCCAATCAAAGAGGCGGCATCTATCGCCAAGGATCTGATTGAAAATGGCCGCGTGACAGGCCGGGCGGCCATTGGTGTTAAAATTGCAGACATTTCGGATGCAGAGACGGCATTACAATACGGCGTAAAAATGACTGGCGTTTATATTCAGGAAGTAACCGGTTCCAATGCCAAAAGCGCTGGCTTGCAGGCTGGAGATATGATTTACTACCTGGAAGACACCAAGATCGAGACTTCCTCGGATCTGCAGTCAGCTCTGTCTGAGCATAAGCCTGGTGAAACAGTAAAGCTAACCGTAATACGCAACAACAAAACTGTAGATTTGAAAGTCAAATTGACTGAGTCAACTCAATAAATAAAAATTTCTTCATGGGGAGTCCCGCAAATACGCGGCTCCTCTTTTTTATAGCATAGGAAATATCGTCGGGAGGACGTATTTCCGTATGTTTCATCGTTCGCTTTGCTCACTCCTCCAGTCGCTAATGCTCCTTTCGCTGTCCGTTTCGCCTAGCCAGCTAAAGCTGGGGCGAAAAGGCAAAGAACGTACCTTACGAAGCGTCGCCCCTTGCGGGCGACATGTGGAAATAGGAATCTTTGATTCCGTCATTTCCACGTTTTTTATGGTTCTCGCCCCGCTAGCGGCAGCGTGCGGAACGGCAAGACTTCGTAGCAGATCCAAAGGAGGAAACAAGATGTGTAAGGACAGCAACACAGTAGAAATCAGATGGCACGGCAGAGGGGGCCAGGGCGCGAAGACAGCATGTCTGCTGCTGGCTGACGTCTGCTTCAGCTCGGGCAAACAGGTGCAGGGCTTTCCGGAGTATGGCCCGGAGAGAATGGGTGCACCGATTACCGCGTACAACAGAATTTCTGACGGACAGAACAGGGTCCACTCCAATATCTACAACCCCGACTACGTCGTCGTGGTGGATGAGACGCTGCTTCACTCCGTCGATGTGACGGCGGGGCTTTCGGAAGAGGGCGCCATCATCATCAACAGCAGCAAAGAACCGGCAGAGCTGAGAAAACATCTCGGCGGCTACAAGGGAAGAGTCTGCACTGTTGATGCGGAGAAAATATCCATTGCAACCCTGGGGAAGAACTTCCCGAATACGCCGATGCTGGCGGCAGCGGTCAAAGTCAGCAAGGTCGTAGAGAACGATAAGTTTTTGCAAGATATGGAAAGCTCTTTCAGACACAAGTTTGCGTCAAAACCAAACGTGATTCAGGGCAATATGGAAGCACTGAAAATGTCCATGGAAGAAGTAAAAGTTGGTTAAGGAGATATCCCGATGATAGAGGCAAAGAACATAAATGAACAGAGTGCATGGCAGGAGCTGACTCCGGGAGCGGAGATCTATGAGCCGGGCACGTCAAAATTAGTAAATACCGGTGAATGGCGGGTTCTGACGCCAGTCTTTGACGAGGCAAAGTGCAAGCACTGCATGCTGTGCGTCCCATTCTGCCCTGACATTTCCATACCTGTCGTAAACGGTAAGCGCCTGGAGACAGATTTTTTCCACTGCAAAGGATGCGGCATCTGCGCCAAAGTATGTCCGTTTGACGCGATCACCATGGAAAAGGAGGAGAAGTAAAATGGCAATCAAAGACAGAATGAGCGGCAACGAAGCGGTCGCTTACGCGATGAAGCAGATCAATCCGGATGTCATGGGGGCTTTTCCCATCACGCCTTCCACGGAGATTCCGCAGTATTTTTCGAAGTATATCGCTGACGGAGAGGTGGAGACAGAGTTTGTCGCGGTGGAATCGGAGCACTCTGCCATGTCCACCTGTATCGGCGCATCGGCCGCGGGAGCTCGCGCCATCACAGCGACTTCCTCAGCAGGACTGGCTCTGATGTGGGAGCTGCTCTATGTAGCAGCATCCAGCAGACTGCCTGTCACCATGGCGGTAGTCAACAGAGCTTTGACTGGACCGATCAACATCAACAACGACCATTCTGACTCCATGGGCTGCAGAGACAGCGGCTGGATCCAGATCTACGCAGAGAACAATCAGGAAGTATATGATAATTACATACAGGCGATGCCCATCGCAGAGCACTGCAGGCTGCCCATCATGATCTGCCAGGACGGCTTTATCACCAGCCATGCTGTGGAGAACATCGAACTGATGGAAGACGAAAAGGTGAAGGATTTCGTCGGGGAGTATGCACCGGAAAACTATCTTTTGAAGAAAGAAAACCCTCTGGCCGTCGGTCCTTACGGCATTTCCCCTTATTACATGGAGGTCAAAAAGGCCCAGGCCGAAGCCATGAAAGCGGCAAAGGCGAGAGTCCTGGAGGTTGCAGCAGAATACGAGAAGGTTTCCGGCAGAAAGTACGGACTCTTTGAGGAATACCGGATGGACGACGCGGAGGCTGCGGTGGTGGTCATCGGCTCATCCGCAGGTACCGGCAAAGACGCAGTGGACGCTCTGCGCGAAGAAGGAAAGAAAGTGGGGCTGATCAAACTGCGCGTCTTCCGGCCATTCCCGATGGAAGAATTGGCTGTGGCGCTGTCAAAGGTCAAAGCTGTGGCTGTCATGGACAAGAGCGAGGGCTTTTCCGCTTCTGGCGGTCCTGTCTTTGCGGAAACCAGATCAGCGCTGTACGATGCTGATGAGCGGCCCATGATGGTGAATTACGTCTACGGCCTCGGCGGCAGAGACGTGACGGTAGATACCTTTGGCGAAATCTACAGTGAACTGTTCAAGATGATAGAAACCGGCAAGACCGGTGAAGTTTACAGGCATATCGGAGTCAGAGATTTGGAGGAGCAGAAGTCATGAGCTACAGTTTGAAAACAGAATTAGAAAAGAAGGAGAGGCTGGCGCCGGGTCACAGACTCTGTGCAGGCTGTGGAGCAGGCATTGCAGTCAGTGGCGTGCTCCGCGCTTTGGACGAGGGCGACAAGGCTGTGGTTTCCAATGCCACCAGTTGTCTGGAGGTTTCGACTTTTATTTATCCATATACAGCCTATGAGGACAGCTACATCCACAGCGCCTTTGAAAATGCGGCGGCCATGACTGGCGGCGTGGAGACAGCCTATAAAGTATTGAAGAAGAAGGGCAAGATCGACGAGACTTACAAGTTCATCTGCTTCGGGGGAGACGGCGGCACCTACGATATCGGATTCCAGTCCCTGTCAGGCGCCATGGAGCGGGGTCACGACATGGTCTACGTCTGCTACGACAATGAGGCATACATGAACACAGGTATCCAGCGTTCTTCCGCGACGCCCAGGTTTGCCGATGCGACGACGACGCCTGTGGGCAGAGAATCTTACGGCAAAGTGCAGAACAAAAAGAATCTGACGGAAATTATGGCGGCACACAATATCCCTTATGCTGCCCAGACCACCTTTTTAGGTGATTTCCGGGATTTACATACCAAATCTCACAAGGCGATTTATACAGAAGGACCTTGCTTCCTCAACGTGCTCTCACCATGCCCCCGCGGCTGGCGTTACGAGATGGAGGATCTGGCTGAAATCTGCAAATTGGCGGTGGATACCTGCGTATGGCCGCTCTACGAGATCGAAGACGGCGTTTGGAGACTCAACTATGAGCCGGCAAAGAAGCTGCCTGTGGAGCGTTTCCTGGAAAAGCAGGGCAGGTTCAAGCACATGTTTGCAAAGGGCAACGAATGGATGATCGAAGATGCCCAGAAGTATGTCGATGATCAGTGGGAGAAACTAAAAAACAGATGTGAATAGCCTTCTTTCTTAAGAATTCTTAAGTAGTGTTTTTTCGCCATATCCGCTATAATAGAAGAAACATATCGAGATAGAAGGAAGGGAAAGAACATGACGAAATATAGAAATCGTTCCATCGCCGTGATTGCAGCGCTGGCCTTGGTCATCAGCATGATACCGGCAATGGCTTTTGGCGCATCCAAGACGGTCAAAGCGGTGACGGGGCTGGAAGTATATCAGATGTCCAATACCAGCGCAGAACTTGACTGGAATTATGTCAACGGATCAGAAGGGTATAAAGTCTATAAGGCGACTAGCAAGACAGGTAAATATACCCTTGTAAAAACGATCAAGAGAGGGAAAAAGACGTCCTATACCGCCAAGAATCTGAAACTGGGAAACACTTACTATTTCAAAATTAAAGCGGTGGATACCGTATATGGCAAGAAGGTTCTCAGCAGCAAGTTCAGCAACATCGCTTCCATAAAGATGAAACAGTGTGTACCGCAGTACACTATTGATTTCCCTGAGAAATTAAACGCTGACGGCAGTCTGACCGTCACCGTCACCAACAAGAGCAAAAAGGAAATCCAGCTTGCGGCGGCTCCGCTCATTTTTAACGACCTGAACGATTGGAGCAAGGACGGGATTCTTTTGAAGGCTGTCAAATATGAGAATCTCAACACAGGGGGCGTCGATACCGAGTATCTGAATTATCCTTACCCTCTTTTAAAGGGCGAAGCTGTGAAGATCACCTATGAACTGAACAAAGAACTGCAAGGTACGATTTCCGGCATCAAGGGAGAGGAAGCGCCGACTGTCATCAATTACAAAGATGGCGGAGAAGGCTTTGCCATTGGACTGACCTATAGGGGTCAATTCTTCTACATGGCTATACAATATCCGGATGGACAGAAACTGATGACCTTGGACGAGTATTTGCAGAAGGCCTTGGATTCTGTGGATTTGGACAATTAAATAGGAAGTAATGGGCAACACCTATTTAGAAAAAAATCTAAATAGGTGTTGCTTTTTGTTTGCCGCCGTGCTATTATCTATTTAGAAAATTTTCTAAATAGATTTTTGAGGGGGGTGGTCTTCGTGGGACTTCCGGAAACGTTTAAGGCGTTGTCGAATCCAGTACGGCGGGATATTTTGATGATGCTGAAGAACGGCAGGATGCCTGCGGGCGAGATAGCTGAGAATTTTGATATGACGGGTGCCACAATATCCCATCATTTGAGCCAGCTAAAGAATGCGGGCCTGATATTTGAGACAAAAGAAAAGAATTACATTTATTATGAACTGAATACGACAGTGTTTGAAGAACTGATGCTGTGGTTTTCACAGTTCAAGGGAGGCGACGATAATGAAGGACTATAAAAAAACACTGATCATCTCATCCTTGATATGCCTGCTGCCGCTGGTCATCTCTTTCGCGGTATACAACAAGCTGCCGGATCAAATCGCGATCCACTGGGATGACGCAGGAAACCCCGATAACTATGCGGCCAAGTGGGTTGCAGCTTTCGGGATGCCCCTGCTTCTGCTGGCGATTCACCTGATTGGGATGGTTACCATTCTTCACGATCCGAAAAAAAGCAACCAGTCAGCTGCAATGCGTCTGCTCAGCTTCTGGCTGGTACCAGTGCTCAGCGTGATCGTTGTGCCGGTTACTCTTTTGATTGGCATGGGAAAGGACATTCCGATTTCGACGGTTGTCACCATGATTGTCGGCATTGTGTTCGTGGTCAGCGGGAACTATCTGCCAAAGAGCAGGCAGAATTATACGATTGGTATCAAGCTCCCATGGACTCTGGCTGATGTGGATAACTGGAACAAGACGCACCGCCTGGCAGGGGCGCTGTGGATTGCAGCGGGGATTTTCGTTCTGGTAAGACCGTTCCTGCCGATCCGGACAGGGCTTTGGTTTTTCTTTGTACTGGCGGTCATGGTCTGCCTGCCGGCGCTCTACTCGTTTATTTTGTATGTGAAAAAGGGGAATCGATAAAAGTATCAAAAACGGAGTTTGATGGTCAGCTTTTGATTGTGATATTCAGCATCGATGGAACCACCCATTTCTTCCGTCAGGACTTTTGCGATTGCAAGACCAAGGCCGGTGCTTTTCCGACCAGTTTCAACGGTAAAAAAGCGGTCAAAGAGGCGGGCGGCAGTCACAGGCGAGAGATTCGCGGCTGTATTTGTAAAGGCGATTTCGCAGGTATCACTCATGGTGACTGTGAGATCGCCTTCGCTGTATTTTACAGCATTACTGATCAGGTTGGCGAAGATACGCGAAAGAGCGCTGGCATCTAAGTGTCGCAGCACCTTTTTTTCGGGCAGTGTAATGACAGGGGTAATGCCCCTGTCTGTCAGTGCGTTGTAGCTGGCGGCAATGCTGTCGGCCAGAATAGCGTCAACTGCCACTGTTTTCGGTTTGAGATCTTCTTTGGTAGAGACTACGACAGAATAGCGAAAAAGTTCCTCTGTCAGCTGCTTCAAAACCTCCGTGCGGTTTTGAATTTGGGCCAGATAACGACAGGCATTCTCGGATTTTTCTTCCTCTTCCAGCATATCCAGATAACCGCAGATTGCGGTCAACGGCGTGCGCAGATCATGAGAGATATTGGTAACCGCTTCCTTTAACTCTCTGTCACCGTGCAGATACCGGCGGCGTTCCTTTCGAAGCAAGCGAAGCTCCTGATTGATTTCTGCTGCCAGCCGCTTCATGGAAGGGTCGCTGCTGGAGATACAGATTAATGTATTCGTTTCCTCTGCTAAAACAAAGCCAAGCTGCCTGCAGATTTCTTTCGCAGACTTCTTCATCAGGTAGATTTTGACTGTCAGAGTCAGAGTTGTAATGCCGAGCGCCAGACTCAGCAGAATGAGAACAGATACCATGGAAACTCCTTATATATATTATAGTCAAAAACGAAGTAGTCCTATTTCGGACTAGTTCGTTTTTGATGAATAGGTACATGTATTTATCGGATGTCTTTTCGTCCGAATAAAAACATCCCAAAGGCATTTGTGACAAGAATGATGACAGCAGAGTACAGGGGCATCAGCTTTAAGTGGACAGCTGACTGACCAGAAAGCTGTAGAGATTGCCCTGAAGGCAGAAAATCAATGATAAATTGAAATATCTTTCTCATGCTGCCTGCAACGTACTGCTTGTTAGGTACAGTTTCTGTAGTCGTCTGTCCATTAACCATCTGATACACTTCTACCATGGGAGGACCTTCCAGTCGTTTCATCAGGTAGAAACAGAGAAACATGGAGGCCATGACGGTGATGAGCGCGAGACATACGCATATGGTTTTGTTCTGCAGTATCATAGTCAGCATATTAAAAATTGCGGCATAGGCTATGATCGCCAGCATACCGTCTGTCATGAGGAGCAGCAACGTGCCAGTTTCCAACTGGAATCCACCGAAAAGCGGGATTCCGATGAGAGAAACCAGAGCCAGATACACCAGATTAAAAAAGATACCGCTGAGGGCGCAGGTCAGGAAATTAGTGAAGTAGATTTCTCTCCGCCTGTGGCCGACGATCAGCTTGTTGCGCATGGTGCCGTCGCTGAATTCTGTGCCGATGAACATCGAACAAAAAGCGGCCATGACGATGCCGGGTAACGCTACGAAACCAGATACGCCGAAACTATTGAGGAAAAGCGAATCTATGGGGATCTGCACATCGTTTATCTCCATGCTGCGCCAGCCAGCTACGATAGTCAATATCGCATATAAAATAGTAAAAAGCAGTGAAATCTTGCATACCATATCCTTTTTCATCCGACTGAAATTTGCTATCAACAACTTATTCACAGCGTCCACCTCCGATCAAAGCCACATAGTAGCTTTCCAGACTTTCATCTCTTTCGTGAACCGCGTTGATTTTGCAGCCTTCTTTTGCGAGAGCCAAAGTCAGTTCTGTAATATTGGCTTCACCAAAGACGTTGGCCTGCTCATCAGAAAGAATGGTGTATTGAAGCTGCAGCCGATCGAGAACGCGGGCCAGGATTTTGGTGTCTGTCACCGTCAGTAACATACATTTTCTGCAGGCTTTTTCTAAATCTTCAGCGCTGATTTCTTTGATCATGCGGCCGCTGTCGACAAATCCGTAATGAGTGGCTAGCTTTGAAAGTTCGTCGAGAATGTGACTGGATATCAAAACAGTGATTTGGTATTGACGATTCAGTTTCAAAATCAATTCTCGTATTTCGATGATGCCTTGGGGATCGAGACCGTTTGCTGGCTCGTCGAGAATCAAAAAATCCGGATCACCAGCCAGAGCGATAGCTATACCCAGGCGCTGCCGCATGCCGAGAGAGAAGTTTTTGGCTTTCTTCTTGCCTGCGCTTTCTAGTCCCACCAGGGAAAGCAATTCATTGACGCCATCAAAGGATGGCATGCCCAGAACGCGGTACTGCATCCTGATGTTGTCTTCTGCGCTGAGTTCTTGATAGATAGACGGAGACTCTACCACTGCGCCCATGCGTTTACGAACTTCGATGATTCCAGGTGAAGTGTTTTCCCGGCCATAAAGGGTATAGGTGCCATTGGTGGGATTCTGCAGTCCGCAAAGCAGGCGGATCAGCGTCGTCTTGCCGGCGCCGTTTCTGCCGACAAGGCCATAAATCGCCCCTTTTTTGATCTGCATCTGCAGGTTGTCAACTGCTTTGAAATCCCGGTACTGCTTTGTCAAATTGTTTGTCTGTAAAACATAGTCCATATTTTCATACCTCACTTTTGATTTAATACCGAGATTCTAACAAGCAAAAGTTAAGAAAGCGGTTAAGGCCTTGGTTAAGAAATTGTAAAGATTTATTTATCCTGTAACTGAAAACCGATACCCCATACTGCTTCGATATAGTTTTTACCAGTACACTGGCGGAGTTTTCTGCGTAAATTGCTGATGTGGACTTTTAGAGAGCTTTCCACACAATCTGGTGTATCTTCACTGATGCGGTCCAGCATTTGATTTTTCGTGATGACTTGCGTTGGATTCTGCATGAGGAGCTTCAAGATAGCATACTCTGTCTTCGTCAGACGGACAACCTGTTCTCCGGCGGTGACTTGGCGGCGATTCAGATCCAGAGACAGCTGACCGTATTGCAGGATTGCAGAAGCGATGGGATTCCCACTATTCCGCAGCTGAACAGTGATGCGGGCCAGCAGTTCTTTGGTGTCAAAGGGTTTGGTGATATAATCGGCGGCGCCGCCCAGCAGAAGATTCACCTTGTCCTCGGTGTCCACCTTGGCGCTGATAACGATGACGGGAATATCGTTAATCTTTTGAAGCACCTCCTCTCCGCTGAGACCAGGCAGCATCAGATCGAGCAAAATCAAATCAGGCTTTGTATCTGATAGAAGGAGCAGAGCTTCTGTGCCAGAGTAGGCGCGCTGCACTTGATATCCTTCTCGAATTAAGAGTTCTGAAAGCATGTCGCCGATATGTTGGTCGTCATCGATGATCGCTATTTTCTTCATTAGAAACACCTGTCCTTATTTTAATCTGCAGTTGAGTGATGTATTCGGATTCATCACTGGTATCATGATTGTCAATGATGTAAAGCTCCATAGGATCGCTGTCAGCAGTCAGACCGCGGGTGGATAGCTCGGTAAATAAAGCGTTCCAGGCTGACGGCATGTGAGTATAGCTGCCTTTGATGGTAGAGCATAAGTAACTGCCGGCCGGAATCACCGCGTCAAAATCTTCCTTATCATCCACGATACAGAAGACAGAATTGAAATTGCCGTAGCCGCCGTTTTTTACATAATCTAAGGGGATCGTAGCGCCGATATCCCCATTGCCGATGATGTATAACTGGTCCTCGTTTTCCTTCTGCAGTTTTTTGATGATAAAGTCCAAATCTGCGTCGCGGTAAACATTCTCTGAAAGTTTTAGAACTTTCCGTTGCTGCAGATGCTGTATCTGCGGCTGATTAAAGTCGTGTATCGCCTGTACGTGGCTTTCCACTTCTTCGATTCTGCCAGAGAGCTGCGCTTTTAACGATTGTAGTTCTTTTAACTTTTGATCGATTGCATCAATTTCCTTTTGGAACATAGCAAGGGTTTTTTTGAGGTTAAAATCAGCTAAATGCTCTTTGATCTCCGCCATGGAAAACCCAATCGACCGTAATTCCCGCAAAATATTTAAAGTTCTGATATCGTTGATGCTGTACATTCTGTAACCGTTGTCGTCTCGCTTTGGCTTTAAAATGCCAATTTCCTCATAGTATCTGAGAGAGTCTGTCCCAATACTGTATAATTTGGATATTTCTCCGATTTTATAATATTCTTTCATAATTTTTCAAAAAACTCCTTTACATTAGTATTATACCAAGGTTTATACTGGTAGTAAAGAAGATACGACTGACGCCAAGCCTTACTTTGTTTGCGAGGCGTAGCCGTTTCGTGTGCCGCGCGCCAAAGCGCTGCACTTTTGATAGGGGACCTGACAGTGATTCCACTTTGCAGAATCTGATGAGATCTCCCAAAACATAAGGCTTCCATCTGTTTGCTTTGCTAACTGTGGCAAGCCCATTAAGGAGTTGTTAGTATGACGAAGGATGCAAAAAAAGATATAAAAAATAGATTTATGAAGTATGTCGTTCCATCGGTGGCAGCCATGTGGGTGTACACGATCTATACCATGGTTGACGGCATGTTCGTAGCCAGAGGAGTGGGCACGACAGCCTTGGCAGCGGTAAATATCTCCATGCCTTTTATCAACACTGCCTTTGCTCTTGGAATCCTGTTTGCGGTGGGCGCCAGTACCAAGGCCTCTATCTATAAAGGGCAGGGCGATATGGAGAAGGCCAACAAAGTGTTCACCGTCAGTACAGTTACCGTCTTCAGTTTAGCGCTGATTGTTGCTATCGCGGCGCTTCTGAATTTGGAACGTCTGGCTATGATGCTGGGCGCTGACGAAACGACGCTGCCTTATGTGAAAGACTACCTGGGGATTATCATACCTTTTGTCGTATGCTATATGACAAGCTACAATTTGGAAGTATTGATCAAAGCTGACGGTTATCCGCAGAAAGCCATCGTCACGACCCTTGCCGGTGCGGCCACTAATATCGTTTTGGATTATGTTTTCGTCATGGTTTTTCATTGGGGCATCAAGGGCGCAGCCATCGCGACAGGGATTTCCCAGCTGATGACGCTGTCCATCTTCCTTGCGCACTTCCTTTCTAAGAAGTCCGGCTTCAGTTTCGTTAAGATTCAGTGGAAGTTCAAGGAAGTGGTTTCCATGGCGAAGATCGGCGTAGCCGATTCTGTAACAGAGTTTTCTGTCGGCGCGATTATCTTTTTGTTTAACAATACTCTGATTAGAGTTTCCGGCAATGACGGCGTAGTCATCTATACTGTCATCGCCTATGTATCCCAGTTGATCCTGATGACTATGATGGGCATCAACCAGGGTATGCAGCCTCTGGTCAGTTATTATCACGGCAGGGAGGAGCACAAGATCCACAAATATATACTGCGAATTGCTTTGATTGTGGCGGGAACGGCATCTTTGGCAGCATTTGTCTGGGGTGTACTCTACCCGAACCCGGTAGTAGCGGTGTTTATCGACAGAGGCGCAGACGCACTGCTTTACGAAAATGCGGTTAACGCGTTCAAACTGTTTTCTTTCTCTTTTTTACCGCTGGGTATCGTAGTCATTTTAGCAGGCTACTTCACCGCGCTGGAGAGACCGAAGTCAGCGATGACGATTTCAATTTGCAGAGGTCTCGTTCTGGTAGTCATTTCATTGATTATCATGACTATGCTCTTCGGCGAAATCGGCATCTGGCTGTCCATGGGCGTTTCTGAGACCATTGCTCTGATCTTGGCAGTCACCATGTATAAGCGAAAACTACAATAAAAATAGAAAAATAAAATCCAGAAAAATGACGGCATCCGCCGTTATTTTTCTTTTTTGACAATTGGCACAATCTAGTATGTTTGCAGCAATCATCAGGTGGTAAAAGTGCACTATAGAATATGTAGTTTATGGTTATACTAAGAGATATAGCAGAAAAACTTAAAATATAGGAGGATTTGAAAAATGAATGAAGAGAATCATATCTCGTCTGATAATTCACTGAACCTTAGCAAGCTGGTAGCCATGATTATCGGCTCGACTATAGGAAGCGGCATCTTTACGACCACGGCAGATATGGCCAGCGGCGGCGCGCATACCGGCGCAGTATTGGTCGGCTGGGCAATCTGCGGCGTTGGTATGACAGGGCTGACCATGTGTTTCTTTGGCCTGAATAAATTGAGGCCAGATTTGACCAACGGCGTTTACAGTTATGCCAGAGAAGGATTCGGCGAGTTTGTAGGCTTTAATTCTGCCTGGGGATATTGGGTCAGCGCTCTGCTGTGCAATGTGTCTTATACGACATTGCTGTTCGGCGCATTGGGCTACTTTTTCCCTGTGTTCGGGGAAGGAAATAATTTGATTTCTATTATCTGTGCATCGGCAGTTATTTGGGCTATCAACCTTTTGGTACTTCGCGGCATCAAAGAAGCGGCGGCGCTCAATGTGATTGCCACCATCAGTAAGATGGTTCCGCTGTTAGTTTTTGTCATCGCAGTCATTTTTGTCGGTGCCTTCGACTGGGATACTTTTACAAGCAACTTCTGGGGAGATGGAAGCATGCCGGTGATAGATCAGGTGAAGGCGACGACGGCTGCCACGGTTTGGTCCTTTATCGGAATTGAAGGCGCTGTGGTTCTGTCCGCTCGTGCCAAAAAATCCAGTGATGTGGGAAAAGCCTCTATGACTGGTTTTCTGGGCATCTTTATCATCTATGTATTGGTTGCGGTAATGAGCTTAGGCGTTATGACGCCAGAAGAAATGTCTACTTTGAAGAACCCGCAGATGGCCGGAATCTTGGAGGCAGCTGTCGGTCCGTGGGGCGCAACGCTGATTAACATCGGTGTCATCTTATCATTAGCCGGTGCGCTGCTGGGCTGGACGATTATCGCTGCTGACTGTCCTTATTCGGCGGCAAAGCAGGGCGTGTTCATGAGAGCCTTTGCCCGTGCAAACAAAAACGACTCACCGTCCTTTTCTCTATACATGACCAATGGTATCATTCAGCTATTCTTGATTGTGATCTTCTTTAACGATTCCACGTATCAGGCATTCTATGGTTTGAGTACGCTGATGATTATGGTTCCGTATTTATTCAGCGGATTGTATTATGCCAAGGTTGCGTTTAGAAAGGAAGGGCTGGAGCAAAGCTCCGCCAGTCAGGTGGCCTGGGCTAGATTCTTTGGTATCCTCGGCTCAGTGTACGGGTTCTGGATGTTGTATTCCTCTGGACTGTACATGCTTCTGGTCACAACCGTCCTCTATGCACCGGGCATCATCGTCTATGCCCTGGGCAAAAGAGAAAATGGCAAGAAAGTCTTTGAAAAAAAATACGAGGTCGTCATCGCCATTGCCTTAGTCGCACTGGCAATCCTCTCCCTGGTTTTGATTGTGAGAGGTACGATAAATCCGTTCTAAGGTATGTCAAAAAACAGCGGTTCACACGCCGCTGTTTTTTTATCCGGTTTTGTTTCAACTTGATGGTATTTTTTCCGTGCTCCCTGCAAATAGTAAAGCCATGGAAACAAAAGATCACTTATTATTGGCTAAGACCCTGGCTGCGGCACTGCAGTTAAGTTATGGCAGAAAGATGGCCTTTATACTCGGCAGCTTAATACCGGACATCAATCCGCTGTCCTATTTATCGCCATCCTGCGAGAAAAAATTTGACGGACATTCCTACGAATACAGAAGGCGCTTTATTGAAGAATCTTTAAAGGTATCCAGCTGTAATCGCTGTACGGATTGGTATCGAGCAGGGGTTGCCGTTCACTATCTGGCAGACTCTTTTACCCGGCCCCATAATGAAAGCTTTGCTTACAGGTGGAAGGAGCATGTGGCTTATGAGCACAGTCTCCATCAGAAGTTTCAGGGGCAAATGAAAGAGCTAAAAAAGCTTAACTTTGAGATTGGAGATTTAACGGCGCCAGGCTGGTATGAAGAACAGCATGGACGCTATCTGAAGGAGAGCAGGGGATGCTGTGAAGACTGTCAGTACATTATACGAACTACGGCCGAATTCTGTAATCATCTTATCAGATTGTAAAATGGACTGCAGATGTACAAAACAAAAGACCGCGTAACTCTTATTTGTAAGAGTCCCGCGGTCTTTTTGTATGAAAAAGATAAACTTCTAAATTAGTTTTTGCTTCTCTGATCGTTGATCACTTTGACGATCTGGATTACCAGAGTCGGCGCAAAGGCCAGACCGCAGATCCAACCGATCTGAGCGCCAGATAGAGAAGCGATAAGGAAGGCTTTTGCGAAAAATGGTACAAGCAGGATTGCAAATAACAGAAGCGTACCGACAACAAATGCCCCGATGGTGTATATATTAGTAGTAATTCCAAGGCGGAAGATGGATTGTTTTCCCCTGGAGTTAAACCCATGCCAGAGCCTTGCAAGACATAGGGTTGCAAATGCCATGGTCGATGCGGTTACCGTACTGGTTTCCAGCCCGATATAAAAGGCGGCAATGGTTGCCAGGCCGATGACCAGTCCTTGAAGCCCAACCTGGAGCAATGTTTCTCTCGTCAAAACCGATTCGCCTCGCGGACGCGGTTTGTCGTGTATCAAGGCTGGATTAGATGGCTCCATGCTGATGGCAAGTGCTGGCAGACTGTCTGTAATCAGGTTGATAAACAAGAGTTGTACTGCGGTGAATGGGGATGGCAGTGCCATGATGGAAGCGAATAGCACTACCAGGATCCCGGCCGCATTGCCTGATAACAGGAATTTTATTGCATTCTTGATGTTTGCGTAAATATTTCGCCCGTTGAGCACGGATTTGATGATGGTGGCAAAGTTATCATCGGTTAAAATCATAGATGCTGAGTCCTTGGCAACTTCCGTACCTGTGATACCCATAGCCACACCCACATCGGCGCTCTTCAGCGCCGGTGCATCGTTGACACCGTCGCCAGTCATGGCTACGATGTGCGCTTGATCCTGCCAGGCCTGCACGATGCGGATTTTGTTATCCGGACTGACCCTGGCATAGACGCTGATATGAGGAAGTTTTTCAATTAACTCGTCATCACTCATGGCATCCAGTTCTGTACCGGTGACAGCAATGTCTTCCTCCCGCAGGATGCCGATTCTTTTAGCAATGGCCGAGGCTGTGATCTTGTGGTCGCCTGTAATCATGATCGGTTTGATGCCTGCTTCGATGCAGTCGGTAACCGCCTGTGCAGATTCTTCCCTTGGAGGGTCCATTTCAGCAACCAGACCGAGGAATTCAAAATCGGATTCATCGCTGAAGTCCAGATCTTTTTGGACGTTCAAGACCTTGCGGGCGAAAGCCAGCACGCGGAGCCCCTGATTTGAGAGATCAAAGTTGGCATCGCGTATTTCTTGCTTCTGCTCCTCAGTCAGAGACGGTGCACGGTCCAAGATTACATCCAAAGCGCCTTTGGTATACATGATATACTGACCGTCGATTTGATGGAGAGTGCTCATCAGCTTTCGATCTGAGTCAAAGGGCAGTTCTGACAGTCGCGGCAGACTGGCCTTGAGCTGCTCGTAATCATCGTGTTTTGACATATAATAGTCGACCAAAGCAGTTTCTGTAGGATCGCCGGCTGTGACGCCGTCAACGATGGCCGTATCGTTGCAGAGTATAGAAGCCTGCAGCAGGGCGCTCTCCTTTTCTTGATCCACTAATACTTGCTCTACTGTCATTTTGTTCTGGGTCAGCGTACCGGTTTTGTCGGAACAGATGATGGAGACGCAGCCCAGACCTTCTACAGCATTGAGCTGCTTGATGATCGCGTTTTGGTCTGCCATTCTCGAAGTACCGATGGCAAGGGATATGGTGATGATGGAGGACAGCGCTTCAGGAATTGCGGCTACCGCCAGGGCTACAGCGAAAAGCAGAGAATCTGCGATAGCCATGCCTCTATAGACGTTCAGTGCGAATACCACAGCACAGATTAACATGATGCCGATGGACAGTTTTTTACTGAAATTGTCCATCGTAATCTGCAGCGGTGTTTTCCTATCAGCCGTGTTGTTCATCAGATCGGCGATTTTTCCAAGCTCCGTATGGACGCCGACTCCTGTGATGACAGCTAATCCTCTGCCATAAGTAACTAAAGAGCCGGAGAAGACCATGTTGATTTGGTCCCCTAGAGCGACCGCATCACCGTCGATGACTTCTGTTCTCTTGTCAACTCCTTCAGACTCGCCTGTAAGAGAGCTTTCGTTTACTTTCAGAGAATAGCTTTCTATCATACGTCCGTCTCCCGGAACGACGTCGCCGGCTTCCAGTCTGACGATATCTCCGCAGACAAGGTCGCTGGCGTCGATTTCTTGGGGCTGACCGTTTCTGATGACCTTTGCTACTGGTGACGACAGGCTCTTTAAGCTCTCCAGAGATTTTTCCGCTTTTACATATTGAACGGTACCTAAAATGGCGTTGAGTATCAAAACGGCGATGATGACGGCGGTGCTCTCCACATTCCCAGTAGTCATGGAAATAATGGCGGCGATGATTAGAATGATGACTAGTAAATCCTTAAACTGTTCAAGGAAAATCATAAAAACACTCTTTTTCTTCTTTTCGTAGAGCTTGTTTTCCCCATATTTATCTCGGCTCGCAGTCACCGCGTTTTCGTCGAGACCGTTTTTGGTGGTCTGAAACTCTTCTAGGATTTCTTGAATTTGTTTGTTGTAATACATGATAAACTTCCTCCTCTAAACTCATTATGCCCAAGTCTCTCAGATATTAAAAAAGAGACTTCTGAGACAGCCTAAAAAAGCTATCTTAAAAGTCTCGCTATTTCAAGTAAACGCGGATTACCGAGGTAATCGTACTGACGCATTTTACTGCAGCTTGTGCTGCCAGCTACTCCCCTTTAAACATAATATGGCAGGGTATTAATTTGTGTGATTATGAATATATCACTTTTTGGCCTGCCGCGCAAGTGGTTTTTTGAAAAAAATGGATTTAAGCCTAAAGTACGATGGATACAAAGGTTCCATCTGCAGCCTCTACGTGGACGATTTCCAACCCCTTGTTTTCTATAAAAATCTCCCGGCACGTTTCGTATATGAGCAGGAAAGTCTCCTTGCAAATAAGCTGATCGTAAGGCGGGGGGATGTCTTTGCTCATGGCACGAAACGCTTCCTGCGGCATGACTTTGATGGCGGCGCCGGCAAGGGCTGTAGGCACCGGCAGAAAGAATTTAAAATTCCCTGACCGAATTCTGATTTTCATGTGATACTCCTAGTCTACAAATACGCGGACGGTCGTACCGTCAGCAGCGGATACGTTGACAAAATCACCCTGAATTTCTTCGTCCAGACATTCCACGATTGCATCCATCATAGAAGCCAGGTCTACGCCCTGCAGACTTTCTTCTGGAATCGGCAGTTTGCCTGTAACCTGCAGTATCTTTTTGATAGCGCCTACTGGAAACTGTACGTTGACTTTATCACCCTGCACGCTGTCCACAATGATGCGGAACATCTTTTTGTCGTAGGTCTGCTTCTGCGGCAGACCAGATGCTTCTTCAACGCCCATGGCGCTCATCAGTTCGGCAGCTTCTGCTGCAGTAATCGTTCCATCCTCGACCATTTTTAAAATTCTCATCTTCTCTTCCATTATGATTTCCTCCAATTTTCTATTTCAGTCTTGCAATCGCTTCTTCTGCGGTGATTTCACCTCGCTCCAGCAGCTTTAGAACTTCTTCTCTCTTCAGTGATTCTTCGTCTTGGCGAGCTTCTTTTTCGTATCCCAGTTTTTTGATTACGCCGTCCAGTTTGGAGCGCACGGTGGGATAGGAGATCCCCAGTTCTTTTTCAACTTCTTTGATGTTGCCGCGGCATTTGATAAATGTCTCTGTAAAAAACAACTCTTCGTCAGACAAATAGTCGAATTTGCTGAGTGCAAAGTCATTTTCAATCACGGTCTGGCATTCGCTGCACTGTAAGCGTGTTACCTTGAGCTC
>ERZ791934.554-NODE-554-length-49005-cov-3.987947_pt1 | contig 49005 bp, 48 predicted proteins | sample MGYA00510125_ERZ791934 | MGnify/ENA primary metagenome ERZ791934 (study PRJEB30046, sample SAMN00993240) | human gut metagenome | study: EMG produced TPA metagenomics assembly of the A metagenome-wide association study of gut microbiota in type 2...
AGTTCCATCTACAATTATATTTTGTAGTCCAAAAAGGAGGTGGTAACCACCTCCTTTTTAAAGCCGAAAAAGTTTTATCATAATTTCTCCGCAAGGTACCAGTTTTAATTCGTCCACCGAAATCGCTCCCAATCGGATCACCGTCACTGCATAGACTGCAATCCCTGCAAAAATACTTACTATCGTGGCAATATAATCTTTTGTATAACCCAAGAGTAATATATAGGAGGCGTAGACGCAGATTCCCATAATCAGAGATGCCGCCATCGGTTTCACATAGGTCAATACGATATCAAATTTCACACCCGTACTCTTTTTGACGGATCGCATATTGAGAAACAGAGCAATGAGATAAGCCGCGTTGGTTCCAATTGCTGCTCCCTTTACATTGATTGCTGCAACACCTACCAGCAGATAGGTGATCACTACCTTTGCGCAAGCGCCTATGGCCAGATTTTTCACCGGATTCATCTGCCTGTCGATAGATTGCAGAGCCCCGGTGGTCGTCTGCGATATGGCTAACAAAATTACACCGATGGTCATGACTCTCAACGTCGGCACAGCTGCGATAGCGCTTTCCAACTGTTCCGGATACAGCATGGTAAGAATCGGACGTGCCAATACATACAAACCTACTGCACAAGGGCAAGCCATAATCATGGTCAGCCGCATGCTGACTTTGATATTCGCATTTACCTTTTCGATTTTATTTTGCCAGAAAAATGCAGCAATAGACGGCACTAAACTTACCGCGATGGCCTGGGTAAAGGTCTGCGGTAGCGAAATCAGAGTATCACAGTAGGCGCCATATTGGCTGTAGAGGTCCAGCGCCTCGTCAGCGGTCCACCCCGTAGCCTGCAGTCTGGCAACGATAATCGTAGTATCAATGGTGGACATAATCGGCATAATCTCCGCGCCAATAATAATCGGTATCGCAATCCAAGCAATCTTCTTTAAAATTGAGCGCTGAGACTCTTCTTGTCCTGAAGTTCTGAGCAATCTCACTTCACGTCTGCGCGCATCGAGCGCATAAATGATGACAATAATCAGAATGCCTACCAGCGCGCCTGCTCCAGCGCCAAACGTAGCCCCTGCCGCGGCAACATCAAGTCCTTGGCGGAAAAGGAAGAATCCAAGGCCTAGTCCTACGACTACACGCACCACCTGTTCTCCGATTTCCGATATGGCTGTAGGCGCCATATTTTGCCACCCCTGGAAATATCCTCTGAAAGCAGACAGCATCGGTACGATACAGAGGGCCGGAGCAATGGCTTTCAAAGATATTTCAGCATCCGGAATTTTGATTAATTCCGAAATCACGCCTGCGCCAAAATAACAAATCGCAAAAGATCCTAATCCTATGACCAGCATCAACTTCAGTGCCGTGGTAAAAACTCTATGAGCGCCTTTTCCGTTTCCCATGGAAATTCGTTCGGAAACCAGTCTGGAAATTGCGACAGGAATTCCCGCTGTTGCCAACACCAAAAAGATGGCATATATAGTGTAAGCAACATTATAATATGCCATTCCTGCTCCAAGTTTATTTGCAAGTGGGATTCTCAGGGCCGCCCCCAGCAGCTTTACAATAATGCCTGAAATGCTTAAAATCGCTGCGCCCTTGATAAAAGTTCTCTTTTCCGACATGAATTCTTGTCCCCGCTTATATTTCTCCCATCATATATATTGCAAAAAATCCGACTTTATGTACACCATAGTCCCAGGGAATACCGCACGTTTCGCACAATTTTGCCACATTGATTCCATAAGCGGACAGACAGGACGCGACGCGATGCGGAAATCTGCAGGGTTCCCCTTCTGCCTTTCCACAGATCTTGCACTGGCTGCAGGGTCCCGCCATTATCGGCAACCCTTTTATTCCCGCTTCAGCCAACTGATCCATGAATCGTCTGACCACTGCATTGTGTTTCTTTTTTAACGGACCTGTTTCCGAAGCGTCTGTGATGTCTTTTACAGGCTGTATGGTCTGCAGTACTAAAGCTTTCTGATATTTGCGCGCTTTTTGTTCCATTTCCGCCGGCGTTCCGCAATCCGGCGGACAACCGTAATTCTTCCCATAGTTTCCGCAGTTATTCATCTCACAATATTTTCTAAATTCGTATTCAAACACCAGATCATCTGCGTCCACCATTGCCGCCTTGTCGATGCCAGCGGCTGCAGCCACTTTTAAAATTTCGTTGTCTGTCACCTTCTACCCCTCTTTTCTATTTTATCAGTTATTGGAATATGCTCTTGTCATTTTCACGTTTGCATCTTCTGACTTCATTTCACTGCGTTGTGTCATGATTTTATGATAGTCTTTATCAGCCTTGTTGTCAACCGTGGTAAAAGTATTGAAAATATATCACCTTTAACAGTTCGCATCATCACGTTCGTTTTGTACTTTTGGGGTGGATTGCCCCTCTCCTGCACAAACAACCCTTCGCTGATTATCATAAAGCGGGACTCAGACGAAAGCAAAGAAAAAGGGACGCACTCTGCTCAAAGTCCATCCCTCTTTCTTTTGTGTCGATTAATTTATTTTTGGATACTAGTCGGCTTGCTTAAATAGACATACTGATTCCTACCGAAATAGGCACATCTTAGATTAATAATTCTCAGATTTGATCTGAAAGTATGCCTGTGGGTGCTTACATACTGGGCAAATCATCGGAGCTTCTTTTCCAACTACCTGGTGTCCACAGTTGCTGCACTGCCATAATACTTCTTCTTCCTTCACAAATACTTTGCCCTCTCTTACATTCTGGGCTAATTTATTGTATCTTTCCTCATGCTCTTTTTCTACTGCTGCAACGCCTTCCATCTGAGCCGCAATTTCCGGAAAACCTTCTTCTCTTGCGGTCTTAGCCATCTCTGCGTACATCTCAGTCCACTCATAGTTTTCGCCTTCTGCTGCTGCAATCAGGTTTTCTTCTGTAGTTCCGATGCCTACAGCCAATTTAAACCAAAGTTCCGCATGCTCTTTTTCGTTGGCTGCAGTTTCTTCAAAAATTTTCTGAATCTGTACATATCCATCTTTCTTTGCCTTTGATGCATAATATGTATATTTGTTTCTTGCCTGAGATTCTCCAGCAAATGCGATCATTAAGTTTTCTAATGTTTTTGTTCCTTTTAAGTCTTTCATTGTTTCTCCTCCATACATTTCAATTAACTAATTCTCAGTGTCCGCGCACTGGTCGCACACACCTTGTAACAAAGTCGTCGTTACAGTAATGTTTTCTCCGGTCACATCAAAGGTAGTGTTAATTACCTTGCGCAGTTGTTCTACGGCCGCCGTGTCTTTGGCTTTCAGGTCTATCAATCTACCACACTTGCAACACTGCATATGATAGTGCTCTGCAGCATTACCATCGAATCTATCAATTCCATCATTTCCAGAAATTCTCTCAATCTCACCAATACTGGTCAGTGCATTCAGGTTCCGATAGACAGTTGCAATACCGATAGAAGGCATTTTTTCGCGAGCCTGCTGGTATACCCACTCCGCAGTAGGATGAACAGGATTTGATTTTACAATATCCAGAATCAGTCTACGCTGTCTCGAGTATTTCATACTAGCCCCTTTCTCGCAATATCAATAATGATTATCATTATTATAATTCTCTTTCCTCTAGTTGTCAAGCCAAAAATTGTTAATTTATTATGTTTAATTTCTATTTTTAGAGGTATAATAAACATAATCAGATATACTTAAGACAAATTGGAGGAAATTAAAAATGATAAAACTATATAAATGTAATCACTGCGGAAATATTGTTAAGATGGTAGTAGATAAGGGCGTTACACCAGTATGTTGCGGAGAACCGATGCATCTGCTTGAGCCAAACACGACAGACGCAGCAACAGAAAAGCACGTTCCACTCGTTAAAATCGACGGAAACAAAGTGGTAGTTAATGTAGGAAGCGCCGAACATCCTATGTCAGAGGAGCATCATATCGCTTTCATCCTTTTAGAAACAAACAAGGGTGTACAAGAAAAGCATTTAGATCCAACCGGAAAGCCAGAGGCAGAATTTGTACTTGCTGAAGGCGAGAAAGCAGTTGCTGCTTACGAATACTGCAACCTGCACGGATTCTGGAAAGCAACAATCTAACTTAATTACGCATAGAAAAAAGCAGCTCGTTCAATTGAACGAGCTGCTTTTTATTTCTATCCATCATATGTTCATTCGGCTTATGGCTTCCTGCCAGCAAATCGCAGGGTTCACCGCGGTCTTTACTTCTAGGGCAATCGAAGCACAGGCGATGCCAAGACGTGCCGTCTCCTCTGCGTCTAAACCTTTGATGTGACCTACTAAAATCGCAGCTGAAAATGCATCTCCGGCTCCAGTGGCGCTGACGATTTCTACCGGGCTTGTCCCCACGATGCCCTCACCGCCTTCGTCCCGGTAATAAGCGCCTTTATCGCCTAAGCTAATAAAGACGCGCTTTACTCCTTGTTCACAGAACCAGGCTCCGATCCGCGTCAGCGATTCGTCATTCTCAATTTTAATGCCGCTCAAAAGTTCCGCTTCGATGCGATTTGGTTTTATGGTGTGAAAGCGCCCGATGATCGGTTTTACTCTTTCCGCCTTTGACGCAGAAACCGGATCGAGGAACAATGGCACATGCAGTCTGCTTGTGATATAATCCAGGGTCTCGAAATCCAGGTTGCAATCGAGACCGACTATGCGGGAAGAGGATAGCTGATCGAGTTTATCTTCCAAAAAAGCCGGCGTTACACGTTCCAGAATGTCCATATTGCAGATCGCTACGGCCATATCATTCTCTTGATTAAGAATAGACAGATACATTCCCGTGTTGCAGTCATTCACATGGACAATGCCCGTAACATCCACTCCCAGACCAGCGAGATGATCCCTGGCGTTATTGCCCAAAAAATCATCGCCTGTTAGTGAAATCAGCCCAACATCTGCGCCCAACCGTGCTCCATTCTCAACGATATTTCGTCCGACCCCGCCGAAGGAAATCGCTATGTCCCCCGGGTTAGAGTCCGATGGCAGCAAAGCCTTTCGCGGACAGCCTTCTATATCAATATTAATACCTCCGATTACAGTAATATCTGCCATGCTTCCTGCCCTCTCTACTCGACGAAAATACTGCCGCCGATAAACTCTCTAATGATTGAATTGTTGACAATCACATGATCGTCATCGATCGTTTTGAAGAATCTTAAGAATTTCAGCATTCTGATTGCCTCTGCATACTCCGGCTCTTCCGGTGTTATCTGTCTGAGCAAAGGCTCAGCATACTTCTTTAAGACTGCTATTTCATAAACGTGATAGGAATTGAACAACACATCTGCCTCGCTGTTGTAAGGGAAGATGTTAACATCCTCACCAGCTCTAACCTTCGGCCAACTGTTGATGGTACTCTGCGCGTTATGTCCTCTGTAAAGATTATCTCTCACCATTCTGCGGAGCATTCTCTCATCAGTGGTGGGAATTCTGTTGTGAGCATCGATATTTAGCTGCGTCAGCGGACTAATATAGATTTTAAACTTCTCTTCCTTTGGAATGTATTCGGTCAGCTTCTCATTGAGGGCATGAATCCCTTCAATGACAATTGGCTGTACTGGTTTAATCGATGTAATTCTCTCACCGAATACCTTGTGCCCAGTCATAAAGTCGAAGGTTGGAAGATCGACTTCCTTTCCCGCCAGAAGATCATTCATATTGTCATTAAACAGATGAATATCGAGAGCACGCAGATTTTCATAATCCTTCTCCCCATGTTCATCTAAGGGTGAATTTTCTCTTTCTACAAAGTAATCATCTGTACCCATATAAAGCGGATTGAGTCCGTTGACCTTCAATTGGATGCAGAGCCGTCTGGCAAAAGTAGTTTTGCCAGATGAAGAAGGACCGGCGATGAGAATAATACGCTTATGCTGTTTCTTAATCATATCGGCGATTTCAGCGATTTTCTTCTCGTGCAGCGCTTCAGATAGCTGGATTAACTCCTTGTACTGACCGTTTTCAATCTTGTCGTTGAGATCAGCAACATAATTGACATCCAGAAGCTTATCCCACTTCGTCTGCTCTCCAAAGGCCTGATACATCTTCTTCTCATCTTCATATTCCGGAATGACGTTAGGGTCAGACGGGTGCGGAAATCTTAATAAGACGCCGCGACGGTATTTCATCAACTCAAAGTATTTAATATATCCGGTAGATGGAACCATAAGTCCATAAAAAAAGTCTCTGACTCCGTTCAATGAATAGAACTTCACTTGATTCAAATCCAAAGATTCACTTAAAATGCGCTGTTTTTCTTTCAGCCCGTCTTGTGCAAGGATGTCCATCGCTTCCTCGCGAGAAACGACTTCCTTGACGAAAGGGATATCCTCTTTGACGATTTCAGTCATCCTCTTTTCGATTGCATGGACCTGTCTAGCCGTTACAGGTTTTTCGGTTTTGATTTCTGTATACAGTCCTTTGTTGAGGGAGTTTTGAATTTCTACTTTCACATTTCCCAAACAGTCGTACACGGCTTTCAAATATATCAAAGACAAGCTGTACTGATAAATCAAATTCGCAGCTTGTGTACGCATATCTAATAATTCTAAATTACAATCCTCGAAGAGCTCGTATGTAAGATCTTCAAATTTGTTGTTTACTTTCGCCGCTAAAATCGTATACGGCAAAGTTTTCTCATACTGTTTATATATTTCTTCAATCGTCGTTCCTTGATTGACTTCAATTTCTTCAAAATTTCCCCGCAGTGCGGTTCGTAACTGTATTTTCATAAATGCCTCCTAATTTTGGCTAATTTGTTGATACTATTTAACATTGTACCATATTTACCGGATATTATAAATATTATTGGTTAAAATACAAGTTGAAAGGAGTGATTAGATGAAAAAATTAATCCTGGCCCTCCTGATCATCGGAGGCCTCAACTGGGGACTTATTGGTTTCTTTAAGTACAACCTTGTCGACAGCATCTTCGGTGCGGACTTATTCGTAGTTTCAAGAATTATCTATGCATTAGTCGGACTTGCCGCAATATGGGCGATTTCATTTTTGTTCAGTGACAATACAAGAGAGGGTTAAAACCCTCTCTTGTTTTACCTTAGCAACATGTAGGTTCGCATGGATCACAGCAGTCGTTATTGCCGCATCCCAAAAATCCTGAATTACAGAATAACAGAACTAACAGTAAAAAGAAAAACAGCAGACTATCGTCCATACCGCCGCCTCTATTAAAACATGACATATATTTATTCCTCCTATACTTAAATTGGGTTTGATATATAATATGTCTGCAGTTTCATTTTGGTTCATAAGCAAATTAAAAAGATTCTGCCAGCGAGGTTTCCTGCCGTTTTCCCGTTTGGTATTCTGTCAGAGGTGCAGACGGCTCTGATTCTATGCGCGATGCAGCGTCTAGGGAGTCTTCTGCAGATTCTTCCTCTGGCGGCAACGCACCTTCCAAGGCGTCTTTTTCAACCGCTTCTATGGTAGTTTCCTGCTTTTTCTCTACATAAGCTTTTCGAAATTCTGCTTGTCTTTCTCGTTTTTTCAGTTCCTGATTCTGGCCTTCTTCTACTGTCTTCCTGTTGTTGCTGGCAAAATAAAGGTCTACTAACTTTCTCATCTCTCCTGGGTGCAGTGTAATTCCCCTGCTCATTCTTTCATGATGCGGGTCCCAATCTCTCAAATCGTACTTGGGTGACTGACCGTTCCAAGATATGATATTGAGTTCCTTGTTCCAGCCGGAGTCATGCTGTGAAATTACCCCTAAGTATTCCCTGATTTCAAATGTGATATTCTTGTCTGGCATGTGTAAAAATCTCCTTTCTGTTTTGATTATTCGTTATATCCATATATTACCATCTATCAAATTATTTGTCAATATTTTACTGTATATTTTTTACATAAAAATAGATCCGCAATGAAAGGCTATCGAGCCAAATTGCGGATCTTTTATTTACTTATTATTTTGCCACAGCTGTCACAACATTCGACCAGCTTGAATAAATCTTATTGCCATTTACCAACTTATAGGCTTTCACCTTATAATAGTATCGCTGTCCCTTTTTTACAGAAGCGTTCACATACGACGTTTTCGTCGTTGTCTTCTTTTTACCGTAGCCTGTCGCCTTCTTCAGCGATCTGTAAACTTCATAGCCGTCAGCATTGCCAGTGGTTTTCCATTTTACTGTAACAGAGCCTTTCTTTACCGATGTGCTCGCTTTGACTGTAATGGCCTTTGCTTCATTGTAGGAGGCGTAGTAGTTCTGCGCATACTTCAGCAGCACCGCTGATTTCTCTCCTCGCTCAGCGCTGGTCTCCGCCCCTAATTCTACTGCAATAATCATCTGCGTCTTATTTCCGACCTTCAGCGGAATCGCTGATACCAGACAGCTGCCGGCTCTATTGGTGGTTCCAGTCTTCAATCCGATAACCCCTTCCATGTTGTAGAGCAGCGGATTTGTATTGCTGGTCTGGAAGTCCAGAGACTTCAGGTCTATGGACTTCTTTGAAGTGATATCTGTGATCTTGGGATATTTTTTGACAACGTAGCTGGCTAACGTAAATAAATCCATCGCGCTCATACTGTTCTGACGCTTTGACGTCACTGCACTTGCGGTGTAATTTGGCAAACCATGTGGATTATAAAAGACAGCGGTCGTTAATCCCATTTTCTTTGCCCTTGCGTTCATCATTTTAACGAATGCTGCTTCAGATCCTGCCACATGTTCTGCCAAGGCGAGAGCCGCCTCGTTGCTGGATGGTACCAGCATCGCCTCCAAAAGATCTGTCATCGTCGCCTTCTGTCCTTCATGCATGTGGATAACATAGTCTTCAGAATATGATTCTTCTTCTACAGCTTTTGACAGCACGACGATGTCATCCATGGAGATTTTTCCTGCATCTATCGCTTCCATTACCAGCAGATAAGTCATCAGCTTCGTCGTACTGGCAATCGCCGCTTTGCTGTCCTTTTTGCTAGAATAAAGAATTTTCCCCGTGTCTCCATTGCCTAGAACGGTACCGTGTAAAAAGCTGAAATATCCGTCTTGATCAAGCTGGTCGATGTCAACGACAAAACCATTCGCCGTATTAATCTTCAAAGTATTCTTTGCCGAATAATCGGCGTCAATATCCAAAGCCAATGAAAAGTCCACGATTTTGATGTAAAAATCATTGTCGGTTCCAGCCTTATAGCCATAATACTTAACGGACTTCCCGTCAATGGTCATCTTGGCCATCTGAAAAGAAACGTTTCCCACTTGTCCATCTCCCGGCTCATTTTCGCCTCCAACAGGCGTATATACCTCGCCTGTTTCAATAACCATCGTTTCGCTTTCTTCATCAAAGGTCATTGCAAATCCTTTCGCCGTCCCGCTGAGCGCTTTGGCCATGTCTCTCATAGACACATAGGTGTTGTAGGTATAAGATGCATTATACGCCTTGACCGTTACAGGATCTTTTGCGTCCACAATGATCTTCATATCAACAGGGTTTAGTTGGTCTCCTGCAAAGCTGATGCCAGGCATGCCGAGGCACATGGTAACGGTCACTGCCAGAATTAAAAATAAGCTGGCAAATCTCTTCCTCATGCTGTTTTGGTTTTTCATGTTTCTTTTTCGTCCTTTCTCTTCTAGTTTTCATAGGTTATTGACCTAAAGCTTTTCCTAATTAAATTAGCAAATTACATGCCATTCCAAAACTATGAAAGAAAGCCTTCAAGATTACTGAAATTTCCAAATTTATGAAGATTGCAGAGTTATGCCAGCTCTTCTATTTTCCTGTTTTCGGGATGAGTTTTCCCGATTTACGTATTCCTTTACTCTTCTACAAACTGAATATCGATGCCATTGGGGTCCTTTACGAAAAAAAAACGGCTCTTTGGGTTAGGGCTGATGACATCGCTGACTGCATACCCCTTTGCCTTTAGCTCTGCCATTTTTCCGTCTAAATCCTTCGTTTCAAAGCCCAGGGATAGGGCGGCATCCTCTCTGCGTCCGTCAAAATCAGCGCGGCATAGCAGTTCCACCTTCGTTTCAGTACCCTCAGACTTCATAAAGGCAATTTCCGTGCCCGGTCCTGCTGGAAATCGGTGTTCCAGCTTAAGTCCAACAACTTCTTCATAAAAAGCGATCGATTCTTCCAAATTCTTTACATGCATTGTCGTCCATAAATACTTCATTTTTCATTATCCTCCTCTTTATGATCCTCTGATTTCTGACTGCAGCTTTCAATCTCTGCTTTTTCGTCTGCCTGCTCATAGGCTTTTCTTTCTGCATCATCACAGAAATGATCGACAAACTGTCCGGCAGATGCCGCTCCCAGTGTGCCAGTCGTTTTCAAAACAGTTCTGGCTCGGTCCAAAATTGACGATTTTCTTTTCATCATTCGAAACACCCTCCTTACCTCACGATCCGCGATTCAGATCCACGACAACGATTTCCGGTCTGTTCAAAAAGCGAAAAGGGAACACACTGTTACCCAGGCCTCTGCTGATGACCATGGTCGTACCCTCTTTTTTATGCATACCGCTGGTCAGCTTTGGCAGTGTACCCTGTCCAGGTGCAAACAGTCCTTCTGTAAAAGGCAGTCTGATCTGGCCGCCGTGGGCATGACCGGCAAAAACCAAATCCACCTTATCATCGGCATAAGCATCGAGGAATTGAGGTTCGTGGGTCAGCATGATGGTCAATTCATCCGTTCCAATGCCCTCTGTCAGTCGATCAACCATATCGGTAATTACCGATGGATCGTAAGCAGTCGCCGTTCTCCCTATTGACGTCTTGCTCGCATAAAGGGTATATTCCGAAATGCCAATCAGATGAATCTGCTGTTTGCTTCTTTGCACGGCCGTCGTCTCATCAAAGAGAACGTTGACACCCATCTGCCGCAGTTCATCATAAAATGCCTTCATTCTTTGCTCTGGCAGGGCTAATTCGTGGTTTCCGTTCACATAATAAACCGGTGCAATTTCGACTAACCCGCTGATTGCTTCCAGACTGGCTTCGTAGCTGGTATGATTTCGATCAAGCAGATCCCCTGTAAAGACAATGATATCCGGCTTCGTCTCCGCCGTTTTGTCCAGAAGTTTTTTCTGATGCTGGCCAAAGTACTCACTTTGCAAATCAGAAATCTGTGTGATACGAAATCCCTCAAATTGTTCCGGCACCTGCTTGCTTCGGTATTGATACTTTGTCACAACTAGAGACTTGTTGTTCCAGCAGACAAAGAGCGCCAGTGCCAACAGCACAGAAAACACGGTTAAAATCTTTATCATAGTTTTATTAATTCTCATCTTTCCCCTTTTCTAAACTTGATAACATTATAAATTAAAGGTATAATGATGGCAAGACAGAAAGGGTGAGAAATATGAAAAAGAGATATATCGTGGTACCGGCCGCTATGGCTCTCCTTCTGGGGATCTGCGCCAGCTGCGCGGCAAATGAATTGCCATCGGGATTTGACAGAGATCAGGTTATTAAAACATCAGAGGGATTTATCGATCAGTTAAATGCTAAGGATTATGCGTTCTGTTACGACCAGTTTAGTGACGTGATGAAGGAATCCATGAGCCAAAAGAAGCTAGAGAATACGTTTACGTCCATCTTCGAAGGCCTGGGCGGATTTGTCAGGTTCAAATCTGTATCATTGTCCTCTTCTAAATCACTTGGTGTAGAATATGCAGTATGCATCGTCAAATGCCAATACGAAAACGAAGCCGCCACCTTTACCATATCTTTGGACAAGGACATGAAAGTCGGCGGATTATATATCAAATAAAGAGGAAGCTGCATCAGGAGAACGTGCTCCCAAATGCAGCTTCTTTTATTATATATGATTTGCTACTTCAAATGCATCCCAGATGCCGTACATAATGTTGGACACTTTCTTTGCATCCCCCAGCAAATAAATCTCCGGAACATCAAACTCCAACTCGTGATACAGCGCATTTTCTTCTTTGTACCCTACCGCCAGGATTACACTGTCCGCTGGGATTTTCTTTGTTTCACCGGCGCTTTCTGCCGTTAAAATCCCATTTTGATAGTCTGTAACCCTTGCAGAGGTTATCACTTCTACTCCACGATATGGCACCAATTTCTCCAGCATGTCTTTATTAGCGTGGCACAGCGGTCCGTTGACGGCCAGCAGCTTATCTAAAGCTTCGACGATGGTAACCTTCTTCCCTTGCTGGCTGAGCCAGAGTGCTGTTTCGCAGCCCACCAGGCCGCCGCCGATGACCACCGCCGTTTCACCACAATCCTTTTCTTTGTTCAGTACATCTGCCGCTGTGTATACGTGCGCATCTTCTCCTAAAGAGAAAACCTTCGGTGACGATCCCGTAGCGATGATGACCGTTTCAAAATCTGCTGCCAGCACGTCTTCTCGGCTGAGCTTGCAGCCATAATGAACAGGAACCTCCAGTTTTGAAAGCTGTCTTTCGTACCACTTGGCAAGGGCAATGTCATCCTCCTTAAAATCAGGCGCTCCGCCGGGAATCAGATTGCCGCCCAACTGCTGGCTCTTCTCGAAGAGCTCAGGTCTGTGTCCACGAATAGCCAATACTCTGGCCGCTTCGCAGCCTGCAACACCACCACCGACGACCATGACCTTTTTGCTCTTGCAGATCGGTTCATAGGCCGTCACCCGCTCTCTGGCAGCCTGCGGATTCACCGCACAGTTAATCATGGAATACTCCTGGATTCTGCCCATACAGCCCTCATGGCAGGAGATGCAAGGTCTGACATCTTCCAGCCTGCCTGACCGCAGCTTGTTGACATAGTCTGGATCGGCTAATAGCGGTCTGCCCAGACTGATGACGTCACATTCCCCATTTTCCAGAGATGCTGAAGCCATTTGCGGATCGTCCATACGGCCTGCACAGAGCACCGGCACGTCCACTACATCTTTTACCATCTTGCAGTATGGCCGGTAGAGGCCTTTTTCCTGATACATAGGCGGATGGTTCCACCACCATGCATCGTAGGTTCCAACGTCGGTATCCAGCGCATCATAGCCGTATTCTACCAGCAGCCTGGCCGCTTCCAGCCCCTCTTCTATATCCCGGCCTTTCTCTTCAAACTCTTCACCTGGCAGTGCACCGTCGCGCCAGTCTTTAATCATACTTTTGACGCTGAATCTGAGCGCAACAGGAAAATCGTCTCCGCAGCGCCTCTTAATTTCCTCTACCACTTCTCTGGCAAAGCGCAGGCGGTTTTCCAAACTGCCGCCGTACTCATCGTCCCTTTGATTGAACATTGAAATCGCAAACTGGTCTAAGAGATAGCCTTCGTGAACCGCGTGGATTTCCACCCCGTCAAAACCGCCTCGCTTGGCGTTGTATGCGCCGTCGCCAAAGGACTTGACGATGCTGTGAATTTCCTCTTTTGTCAATGGACGGCAGGTCTTGTCCAGCCATCTGTGCGGAATGGGGGACGGTGCGACTGGCGGAAATTCTCCCAGGTTTGTAGGAATCGTCACTCTGCCGAACCCTCCGGACATCATGAGAAAGATTTTGCTGCCGTATGCATGTACCCGCTCCGTCATCTCTTTGCTGGTTCTGATAAAGTGTACGGGATTGAAGGTCGAGTTGGGACAATTGGGCATGCTCTGCTGTTCCACTTCGCAATCAGAAAAAGTGACCCCGGTAATAATCAGTCCAGTGCCACCCTTTGCTCTTTCTGTATAATAATCGATCCCTCTCTGGTTGAAGCCTCCCTGCGCGTCAGAAAGCCCCAGTGGACCCATAGGCGCCATAGCGAATCGATTTTTAATTTCCGCCGAACCGATTTTGATCGGTGTGAACAAGTTCTTGTACTTCATGTTAACCTCCCCAGTTCATATTCTAGTAATAGTATATGCCCTGCCTTTGTGGGAGCGTTATCAAGAATCATCTGTTACGTAGAAGAAGATTTTTTCTATGATGTTCCGTTTATTGTATTCGCACAAAGATTCTATTTTCCGTCAGTTCCTCCCGATACGCATGCCCAAATTAAAATAGATTAAAAATCGGCATATTTTCGCAAGACAGCCTCTTTATGCGCATGGCAAACAAACACATACAGCAAAATCGGCGCATTCGTGTGATTTCTAGCCGGAAATCTCCTTGCCCTGAACAAACGCGCCGATTTTTTTCTGTTAAAAGCATTACCATACGTTTTTGATTGGTACTGTCAAAAATATGCCGATTTTTAAGTGCATAGTGCCCTATCACGGCGATTAGCAGAGCTAGCGTTAAGAAAATCCCTGCCAAAACGCCCACGCTTTGGTTAGTTGCCGTTTTTGTCTGAGCAGCACTCCATTAAGAAGTCCTTTTTTATGAACTCTTCAAACTTCTGAATCAGCCTGTAGGAGCCGATGGCCTTTCGATAGACGCCGTAAACTTCCCATTTCAGTTCCTCTTCAAAGGGTATTGCACGAATGCCATTCATCTGCACGTCTTCCAGAGAAAAAGCAGTCACGACAGCCAGGCCGTACCCCTGTCTGCACAGCTTATGCTGGAAGTTGGCATCTGCCGTCTTTGCAATAATAGTTGGCTCAAAACCCCGTACCTGGCAGGTTTTCTTAAAATCATGGTACAAATTGAAATGTTCATTCAAAGTGATCAGCGGCTCGCCTTCCAGCATGTCGATGTTTACTTTCTCCTTCTCATATAGAGGATGTCCTTCGTAGGCAAGGAGGTATACGTCGTTTTCTGCCAGTTTTCTGACCATGTTGTCTTCGTTGTCCCAACCGCCAACGATAAAACCGTACTCGATTTCAGATGCGTCGATCATCGCCTTCACCTCTGAATTCGCATACTCACACCACTCCACTTTCACCGGCGTATTTTCCTCAATAAAATCCTGTATCAGCTTAAAGGGAATGACATTGAACACCCCACAGGCGCAACCGATCCGCAGCACATCTTCTCTATGGGAAAGCTGCTGCACTTCGTTTCTGATCTGTTCAAATTCTTCAATCAGAAGACCTGCCCGTTTATATAGAAGCTGCGCGCTTTCTGTCGGCGTCACGCCCTGTTTTGCCCGTTCAAACAAAACCGTGCCCAGCTCATTCTCCAGGGACCTGATGTTGCTGCCAAGGCCCTGGGGCGTGATATACAGCTGCTTGGCAGCCTTGTTGATGCTCTTCTGCTCATATACCGCCTCAAAGCACTTTAAATCCTTAATGTTCATCCTGCACCTCATTTATTTTCGTCTATTATCATGCTACAATAGTACGACAAAAAATACAAGAGGTGGAATCTGGGATTCGAAGAAAGCCGCTTCTTTAAAATCATTTCCGGCGGCTGTGTTCTTACTCGCTGACGTATTCTCTTGCAGCTTCTCGACTGAGCTGCTATTTTTCTATCAATTTATCTTGAATCTGGTCTTCTGCCAGGCCCAGTTCACGGCAAACGCATGAAGTAAAATACGACCCTTGCTTTAAATCAGGCAAAAGTGCCTGAAACGAGCAAATTTAGGTGCATTTATGGCAAATTTCAGCTTTCAGCAGTCTCTTCCGGGAACAAAATAGCTCAAATTTGACTGAATAAAGCTTAAAAACATGTTTTAACACAAAAGGTTCCCACTATATAGTTTTCTTGTCCATTCGCACTTTTTACACTTTATGGTATAATATCCAAAAAACAGCTTACATTTTTCAAAAAAGTGCCTAAACTGACCAAAAAACAAGAATTTATGGCGGATTACTTGGTTCATGCGCATTTATCTGCACCGTAGTCGGTATCCTCCAGTGCATTGAACAGTTCTATGACGGATTCCCTATCAGAAAAAAGCATACGGAACACAGAATCCTGGTGGTTATGCAATGGCTCTCGTTCTCCCATAATATTTCCTCTTCAAAAATATGGATAATTATGGCAGAATAATATCGCGTTTCATCCAAGAAATTAATGCTTTAATGTAAATTATTTGCATCATCTTTATTGTATTGTTTTCCCCATTTCAAAGGCTTCCTGCAGCGCTGGATTGTCCTTGATGTCGCCGATGGCATCGACGCCGCCGGCAAATACGCTTCCCGCCAAGCGGGCTTTCGGGAAGCATCTGATCCAGCCTTCTAACCCGTGCACCGCATACTCTGGCGTGTCAGCTCCCTCTTCCGCCGCAGCAGTCAGCATATACACATTCCGAAACTGATAATCCGCACTGTACAGCGGGTTTGCCCGGTCAAGCATGGTCTTCATCTGCCCGCACATTTCAAAATAGTAGATTGGTGTGGCAAAAGCGATGACATCGACATCCTTCATCTTCTGGGCAATCATATCAGCGTCGTCGTGGATGATGCACCTCTTTGTCTCCTGGCAGGCAAAGCATCCCTTGCAAAATCCAATCGTTTTGTCGTAGAGACAGATTTTCACAACTTCGTTCCCCGCTTCTTTTGCACCTTTTACAAATTCCTCTGCTAAAGCGTCGGAGTTGCCGCCCTTCCTCGGGCTAGTGGAGATCACTAAAACTTTTTTACTCATGGCTTTCGTTTCCTTTCATATGTATAATGTGCAGTCTTTGCTTTGTTTAAATTATTATATGTGAAGAGTATAGATATCTCAAAACCATATCAATTTTCCGCAGGATCAATCGTCAGGTCAGGTGAGAGGCGGTATAGCTTCTGCCTCATCGCTCTGAATCATCAGATAAATCCCATCCAGAAATCCGGCATCATTGACGCAAGGATAATGGTAGGTCAAAAGCTCTCCCTGATACTCGCCTGTAACAACTGAGACCTTCGGGATAAACAGAATCGCTCCATATTTGTAGTCTTCAGACGGCACAAGGCCTTCACCAGCGTAGGATGTCCCCTTTTTCTGCAGTCCATATGCCTGCTCGACCGCCGCATCCACATCTGACTGGTCAATTTCCTTTTCTGACAGCTCCCCGTGCGCAGTCAGCCTCCGTGTAAAATCCATGCTGCCACTGATGCCGATCAGAGACGCACGCTCAAAGAGCGCCGTAATTCTCCCGGCATAGACTTTTGCAAACTGCTCTGTCAGACCCATCGGCACAAAGTCACCGCCTTCAAACTCGCCAGTCTGCTCTTTCTCCGTTTCTCTCGTAACGGTCTGCAGGAACTCTTTTTCTGTCAACGCCGTTATCACTCCATCTTCCATCAAAACAGCCTCTGTGATATGGCAGCCTTCCTCCTCCATATCAAAGACCGGTACATCTGGCAAGTCCTCTTCATTCATAGGCACTTCCCATTTGACTGCGGGCTTTTTGGGCGCTTCTGCTGAAAGCTTCTCTTTGTTACATCCGAAGAGACCAAAAATCAAAGCTGCACACAGCAGATACGTTAGCAGATGTCTTGGGTTCATGATTTCTCTCCTTGCTTTTCTTTTCCTAATTACTCTACGAATCCTTATATTTTAAATATACTTCTAAAAGGCATGTGGGTCAATCAGATTCCTAAATATTAAAAATAATTAAAAAAATAAAAAACAAGAAATTCTATCTTCTTTAAACGTGTTCACCGTCAGCTAGCGCCTTTAACACTTCCCCAACGTCTCCATTAATGCAAACTGCCTTTGCACCCAGCTCCGCCGGCGCATAAGCCTCCCCTAAGTTTATACAAGCATAAAACGCCTTCGGGCGCCTGCTGACCATCCGCCAAAAGCTGTACTTGATAATGGCCGGCGTATTGTACCCTGTGCCCAGCTCCAGAAACAGCGTCCGTTGGTGCTGCGCCTCGCGCAAAAACGCTGTATAACGCTCTGATGCTGTCTGCCAGCCCGCATCTTCTACAAACGTATCGTCTGCTCGCAGGTTCATAGTCAAAGGTTTACCGCACCGCGGGCAGTATGGCACCAGTTCCGTTGGAATGGACATGGCGGGACGGACACCCTGAGGCAGCGTCAACTGACCCTTTCCATCTATGACAAAACCTTGCGCTTCTATCATCTTCCGTACCTGCTCTTCATTATCGTAGGTCAGATTATGGCAGGGCTTGCTGCACTGCCAGAGGCCGTAGTCCCCCTGGGTGTAGAAGAGCCGCTCTTTATCAACCCCCGCCCTCTGAAACTGGTGATCCACATTGGTGGTCAATACAAAATACTTTTTTTCCTGCATCAACTCCGAGAGCGCATTGTAGACCGGCTTCGGCGGATTTTGATAGCGGTTGATCCAGATATAACGGCTCCAATAAGCCCAATATTCTTCCAGCGTTTGATATGGATAAAATCCACCGGAATACATATCGGCAAAGCCGTACTTATCTCCGAAGTCATGAAAATATCTGCTAAATCTCTCTCCCGTATAATCAAAGCCTGCAGAGGCTGACAAACCTGCTCCGGCGCCAACGATGACAACCTCCGCTGCAGATAGCTGTTCCTGCAGACGGCTAACTTCATTTTCTTGATTCCCTAATTTCCTCATTGTCTCTCACCCAATAGTCCCTCATAAATCTGTCGATCCAGATCTTTGAACACATTAAACACGACCTTCAGATTACCACTCTTCTGATACTCCCTCACCGTCTCCACAGCAATCTCCGCTGCCAGATGATTAGGAAAGTGAAATTCGCCAGTAGAGATACAGCAGAAGGCCACAGACTCCAGTTCGTACTGCTCCGCCAAAGCCATGGAAGACAGATAGCAGGCGCGCAGCGCGCGTCGGTCCTTTTCTTGAACCGCATCGGCTATAATCGGCCCCACCGTATGAATCACATATCTCGCAGGCAAATTATAGCCCGATGTAATCTTTGCACTGCCGGTTTGCTCCAGATGCCCCTGCCGTCTCATGATTCCTGCACATGCGTTTCTGAGCCCAACACCTGCAAAGGTATGAATGGCGTTGTCGATACATCCGTGACAGGGACAAAAACATCCCAGCATTTGACTGTTGGCTGCATTGACGATGGCGTCGATTTTTAAAGCTGTAATATCCCCCTGCCAGAGATAGATCCCATGCTCCTTCTCCTTTAAATCGTGAAAATCAACGAGACCTTTATTCTCTGCAATAGTCTGCAGAAGCTGGTTTTCTTTTTTCATGTAATCAGGCGGCATTTCCCCTGGCATTTTCACGTTGACCAAAGAGCGGTACAGCCGCCAACGCTGCGTCAAGTCAGTCGGTATCTCGATCTCTGGATCTAGGCGCTTGATCAGATACTCCAAGTCTGACTCAATGTTCATGGTTCATCACCCCGCAATACTCACAAGTCAAAAGCTTCTCCTCTGGTAAACCGCAGGTACGCCGCTCTTTAGCAACCAATTGTCTGACAAAGTCTGTGGCAGGATAACGCAGCAGCGCCGTCGGTTCAGCAAATTGCTGAATCTGACCTTTGTCCATGACCAGCACTTTCGTTCCCAGCTTCAAAGCCTCTGAGATATCGTGAGTGACAAACAGAATTGTGATACCAGTCTGTTCATAAATCTTCCGCAATTCTTCCTGCAACTGCACGCGAGTAATTTCGTCTACTGCGCCGAAAGGTTCGTCCATCAGGAGAATGTCCGGCGATGCCGCAAGGCTGCGGGCAATACCCACTCTCTGCTGCTGTCCGCCAGATAACTCGTCTGGAAAACGTTTCAGCATCTGCGGGTCAAGGCCGACGATCTTCATCCACTTCTCCACTGCTGCTCTGGTTCTGGCCTTATCGTCTTTGTTTAGCAGCTCAGGTACATAAGCGATGTTTTTTTCCACCGTCATGTGAGGAAACAGAACGCTGCCCTGAATGGAATAACCAATATTTCTGCGAAGGGCAATCAGATCTTCGTTTTTAATGTCCTTTCCTTCTACATATACCGTGCCTTCATCTGGCGCAATCAAACCGTTAATCATTTTTAGGATAGTCGTCTTGCCGCAGCCAGAGCTGCCGATAATCGTCACAAACTGCCCCCTTTCAATAGTCAAGTTGAAATGCTCCACGATTGTCTGTTGGCCGTAGGCCTTTTTAATATCTTTAAATTCGATTACTGTATTCATTCTATCCCCCTATCTGACAAAACCTTTGGCCTTCAAAAACTCATGAGCAACGTCTTTTGGTTCTTTTCCTTTGCCCTCTACCTGATAATTCAGATCTGCCATCGTTTTATCGTCTAAAATTCCCTCTAGGCCCTTGAGGACCTCTTTCAGCTCTGGATGCTTTTCCAGTGTATCCATGCGCACCACATTACCACACATATATGATGGGTAAAATTGCTTATCGTCGATGAGTACTGCAATATCTGAGACGCTCAATTGGCCGTCGGTGGTGAAGATCGTCATCACATCTACTTTTCCCTGGTTGATGGCTTTGTATTTGAGACCGATATCCATGTCTGATGTTTTCTGGAAGCGAAAATCATAAGCATCGCACAGGGCGTCATAACCATCCTCCCTTTCATAGAAATCGTACTCTGCGCCAAATGTCAATAGATTGGATACTTTTGCTAAATCGGAATAGGTCTTCAGATGATACTTGTCTGCGATTTCTTTTCTCACTGCCAGGCCGTAGGTATTATTAAAACCGTACATCCCGCACCAAGTTAAGCGGACATTTTTTTCGTAAGATTCCTTTAAGCTGTCAAACATGCTTTCATCATACAGGCTTTCGTTTTTCAGCACCATATTCCAACCTGTACCCGTATATTCGGGGTACAGGTCAAAGTCGCCTTTTTCAATAGCCGGCTCTATGTTGGACGTACCGCCTCCCACTCCCTGGGTCAAAACCACTTTTAAATCCGTATCCTGCTCTACGAGTTCTTTCAGCATTTCTCCAAGGATGTACTGCTCTGTCATAGGTTTTGTTGCAATCTGTATAGTCTTGTCGCCCGCGCCGCCTAATACATTACTGCCAATCAAGGCCACGCAGGCCAGAACCGCGACCATTGCAGCAAACCCTTTTCTATGCCTTTTCTCTGATTTCCTCTTTGTCAGCTTCTCGACGATTCCCAGCAAAAGATCGACGACAACTGCCAATAGGGCAATCAGGAGACTGCCAGCGATGGTCATAGCGGCGTTGTTCGTCGTAATTCCTCTATAAATTGCTACCCCTAAGCCGCCGGCGCCAATGAAAGAAGCAATACCGGCCAAAGCGATAGTCATGGTCGCCATATTTCGCAGTCCAGACATGATGACCGGCATCGCGAGAGGCAGCTTGATCTTAAACAGAATCTGACTCTGGGTGCTGCCCATTCCTTTCGCAGCCTCGATAATCTGTTCGTCAATGTTGGTCATTCCTGTATGAGTATTCCTGACCATGGGCAGCAAAGCGTAGATTGTCAGGGCGATAATTGCCGTCGTATTTCCAATTCCTGAAAACGGAATTAAAAAGCCCAGCAGCGATATGGAAGGAATCGTATAGATAAAGTTGACAAACCCCAACACGTATTTAGAACTTTTTTGGTATTCGCTGATAAAGACACCCAAAACAAGACCGGCAGCAAGGGCGATCAGGATAGATACCAGGGAGATGAACAAGTGCTCTGTCAGTAAGGACAGAAAAAAAGTCCTCTTTTCAATCAATAATGAAAATATATCGTTTATCATATGTTAACGTCCTTTCTTTTCGACTGCACCTGCCGGGCACGTCTCCATACACAATCCGCAGTGAAGACAATTTTCTTGTTGTATTCTATAAGGCTCACCTGAGCAAATACATTTTTGAGGGCAATTCTCTGTACACTTTCCGCAGCCAATGCAGGCGTCTGTAATGCAGAAGCCTTTTTTCTCCTGCCTTGCACTGCCAAACGGAAAGCTTTCCCTATGTATCGGCGTACATCCCAGATTAAAGTATTCCACAGTTCCTTTATCAATACAAAAAGGTTCCAGAACATACCTGCTGTCACCAGGATATACATCATTCATGACCGGGTTATACTCAAAAATCTTGTCAATCCAATTTTTTTGTTCTTTCATTTTTATGATATCCCCATTGAGACGAATCATCTCGTAATCTTTTGTCATCGCACAGACAGCTATTTGAGCGTGCTCCGTCAATTCCTGATAAAAGTCTTTCCCCCTAGCTGTCAGGAAATACAATTTCTCCCCTTCTGCCAGCATGATATCTATGATTCGCACTTGCGGATGTCCATGTCGGTCAACCGTTGCAAAGCTAACATCCTTGATTTCTCTCAATACCTTAAAACAATCTCTTGCATCCATAATTTACCTCCTTCATGTATATAGTAGTACTATACAGCCTCATCAGGTCTTTGTAAAGAAGGCACATTTTTGTGACCTAGTATCCTTGACAAAGGAACTGCAGAATCTGTTGGCTTTGATACGACTTGCATAATTTAAAAATTAGAAAAGACTGTTCACAATCAGTTGATTCTATTTCAATCATGCAAACAGTCTTATTTCTTTTTCTGTAGTCAATCCATTTCCTGGCAAGCTGCTTCCGCTAAAAGCATTCTGCATTTTTTCTTTTATATTTCAATAAAAAAACAACGAGCAATTCTTACAACTGGACTTACATCCTATAAGAATACTCGTTGTATTTCTACTGTAACAGATTTTTTCTGACCATGTAAGTGATTATATTGACCCTTATAGTTTTCCAATCTTCTCTGCAGAAAGACCTGTAATTCGGCAGATGATTTCAATGTCAATGCCCTCGGCCTTCATCTTTTTTGCATCCTCCAATTTCGCCTTTTCTTCACCTTTCGCTTCACCTTCTGCAAAAGCCATATCTTTTTCTATTCTCATCTTTTCTTCCAATGTCATCAACCTGCGCCTCCAGTCTGAAGTGTTATACTTCTCCACCTGTTTATGTAAAGCCTTAATGAATGTGTCGTCCTCCGGCACTTTCATATTGTTCACATAGTCAAAAAATGGGACTAATTCAGGCGGCGTGTTTTCTTTAGGACTCCTTGTATTTACTATTATTTTACGGGAATTGTCTCCGTATGGCAAGTTGTTTTTGCAGTCATAGTTTTGGAAATGATAGATTGCCTGGCCACGATTGTAGTAATCAAAGGTACAGATAAAAATAACATAATTGTTCTTTAATTGATAATAGTGACTACCTTTATTAATCTGATCAATATCCATAGCTGCCCCATAGTAACGGCCACGCATAGGGAGATATGGGTCAGAGACATTCTGCATCTCTAAATTGTACCAATCTGGATTATCGGTAAATAGTACGTCCAGGCGAACGCACTTAGATATAATGCCAGTGATAATTGTCTTCTGCAGGTTTGTATTAGAAGCGTCACAAACTTTCAATTCTTGAATCTTCCTTCCTGGAAGGATACGTTCCAGTAGATCTTTGCATAAAACCTGATTCTGCATGACTAAGCCAAACATCAAATCATTGTTCAGAGGATATTGGATATTCGTAGTTTGATTGCTCATAGGTTTCCTTTCGACAAACTCTATTTGTTATCTGTAATTATTTTACTGTAAATATATTACATTGCGTTATTTAATTTGTCAATGTCTTTCAAGAAAAAAGATGGCATTCCCTTGCCATCTTTTTATCGTTTTTCTATTATAAATTTATTTCCAGTTCCACCGGGCAATGGTCGCTGCCCATAATATCCGTATGAATTTTGGCATCTACAATCCTGTCTTTCAGACGTTCGCTGACGATAAAATAGTCGATACGCCACCCTGCATTATTCTTGCGGGCATTGAATCGATAAGACCACCAGCTGTAAATCCCGGTAGCATCTGGATACAGATATCGAAAAGTATCTACAAAACCTGCATCCAGCAATTTTCTCATCTTATCGCGTTCCTGATCAGAAAATCCAGCGTTATTTCGATTTGTCTTTGGATTCTTCAAATCAATTTCTTCTTTTGCTACATTCATATCTCCGCAGATAATGACAGGTTTTTTGTCATCCAGCTCTTTAATAAAGGCTAGAAAGTCCTCTTCCCATTTCATTCTGTAATCAATACGTTTCAACTGATCCTGCGCGTTGGGCACATAGACAGTTATCAGATAAAACTTCTCATATTCTAAAATTATGGCTCTGCCCTCATCTTGATGATCCCCAAAGTTTTTTTGTATCGCCAATGGTTTTTCTTTCGCAAAAATCGCCGTTCCAGAGTACCCCTTTTTCTCTGCGCTACAGAAGAATTCTTCATATTCCGGTAAATCAACCTCAGCTTGTCCTTCCTGCATCTTCGTCTCCTGTATACAGATAAAGTCTGGCTCCAATTCCCGCATAGATTCTATAAAGCCTTTTCCAAGACATGCCCTCAATCCATTCACATTCCACGATATTAATCTCATACTTCTACTCCTGTTCTTTTACAGATTTACAAATTACAAAGTTCAACCGCTGTCTGTGCCGCAATTTTGGCATTGTTATATACCAGCTGAATATTGGCTTCAAGGCTGTCGCCTCCAGTAATGTCTTTCACTTTTGCCAGCAGAAACGGCGTCGTTTCTTTGCCATGAATTCCTTTTTCAGCAGCCTCTTTGATAGCTTCGTTGATGGCTCCGTTTATTGCCTCGCCGTCCATGGAATATTCCTCTGGAATTGGGTTTGCAACCAGCATACCTGTATGCAAACCACTGCCGCGCTGTGCTGCAAAAGCCTCTGCAAGTTCCTTTGGTGTATCCAATTGGTAATCTACGCGAAAACCGCTTCTTCTCGTGTAGAAGGCCGGCAGCTCCTCAGTACCATAACCGATAACAGGAACCCCTTTTGTCTCCAGATATTCCAATGTCAAGCCTAAGTCAAGTATTGCCTTGGCGCCTGCACAAACTACCATAATTGGAGTCTGGCCCAGTTCCTCCAGGTCAGCTGAAATGTCCATAGTCTGCTCTGCTCCTCTGTGAACGCCGCCTATTCCACCTGTTGCGAAGATTTTTACACCTGCCATATTTGCAATTATCATCGTGGTTGCTACTGTTGTCGCTCCATCCAATTTTTTAGAAATAGCTACTGGGATATCACGCCTGGAGCACTTGACAATGTCTGTCCCCTTTTTTCCCAAATACTCGATTTCCTCTCTTGTCAGCCCGCATTTCAGCCTGCCTCCGATAATAGCGACTGTAGCCGGAACTGCACCATAGTCTCTGATAACCTGCTCTACATGAATAGCCGTCTCTACGTTTTGCGGATAAGGCATGCCGTGAGAGATAATCGTCGACTCAAGGGCGACGACTGGCCTCCTATTCTCAAGCGCCTCTTGCACTTCAAGTGCAATATCTAAATACTTATTCATCTGTCTTCCTCCTTGCTGGTCAATCTTTTAGAATATATGTCATACGAATAGTTCCGGCTCCTTACGCTTGCTGCAAGCGCTGGCAAAAGTTTTTGATGCGACAGCGTATTTCGGCCCGCCAAAAGACCGTGCTTTTGCTGTACAGCTTGCGATACAAGCGGTACACATAATGCACTTCTTTTTATCAGTCTTTCTCGGCGTTTCACTGTTAATCGCATGCACAGGACAAACTTTGACGCAGGTTCTGCATTTGGTACAGTTCTTATCGGCTTCCGGAGCCATAGACGGCTTCATGTGAGCCCTATATGGTCTGTTCCCCGGCAATAACAATTTTTCATTATTGTCTGGATCAAAGTCTTCCAATTTAGCGCTGCATTTCTGTATGAATTCCTCTATGTACTTTTTGTCCTCTTCATCGGGACGTCCGGCCGCCACATGATTAAAAACAGAGTGCTGCGCAATAAACGCGGCGGCGCCAATTATCCTGAAACCAACATCATCTACCAAATCTTCCATTTCAACTAAAGCGTCTTCATACTCTCGATTACCATAGACTGCTATGACGATTGCCGGTGTGTTCATTCCACGAAGATGCTTGATTGAAGAGAGGCAATATTCCGGAATTCGGCCGCCAAATACGGGCATGGCTAAAACTAGCAGTCCGTCTTCAGCGATATTGACTTTCTTCTCTATTCTGTGCTCTAAAATATCGTGATATTCCTTTTTTCCAGCAAAACCTTCGCTGATTTTTTCAGCGATTTTTTTCGTGGTCCCCGATGGACTGAAATATACGACACTTACTTTATTGACCTGCATAATACACCTCCGTAATGTTTTCTTCCTTGCGGCAACGCCGTGAGATTGTGAAAACATTATACCATGTGCATTCCGCTGAAATATAATCGCAGTACATGATTCAATGTTTTCTTCCTTGCGGCAACGCCGTGAGATTGTGAAAACATTATACCACAATTACCTTTTTAATTACATACTTCTTCCACCCTTTTATGCGGCAAACGCAGGAAAGATCATAATACCTTATTTGCCCTGTCCCTGGTGCCGCACGTGATCTTGCCATCAATAGCGCTGAAGATGATATCCGGCAAGAACGTGCTTTATTAAAATACCGCTAAAATCTGAGGCCCCGTTCTAATTGTATTCTTACATTCTTACTTTTTCATGGGTTTGCCATGTAATGCAGATTGCACCTCACGATGCTTTTGTACTTTTTGGGTGTTTCTGCTCATCCTGCACAAATTTCTCAAACATTTTTTGTGCAGGAAATTGAAAATAGTAGCAAAAAGTACAAACATATTGTAGCGACAAAGACATAAGGGTGACAAGGCACCAAGATGCCCATACGCCAATGGCGATAAAGTCCCATTGTCAATATGCACGGGTCAGCTTTCTTACCCTTGCCGTCCACCCATTTACACATGAAAAAAGACACGAAAAAACATTTAAAGTTCTAACGTGTCTTAGCAAATCTATTTTCTACTCTTCCATAGCGCGCTTAATTTCGGCTGGAATTCTTCTGCATTTCTCCTCTGAAATCGAGGCAATGGATACTCGTAATCCCATCGCAAGAGGTACTAAAAAAATCCCTTTTTTCTCCAGCTTCGCGCTGATTTCATCAGGATTATCACAAGGGATAGAAGCAAAGAATCCGGCATCAAAAGGCACGATTTTCAGCCCTGCTTTAATGGATTCCTCTTCAAATGCCTTTCCTCTGCTGAGCAGCATTTCCCGAATGTCTTTTCTCTCCTGTGTCACTTTTTTCAAAAGTTCTTCATCTGCAAAGATATTCGCAATGATGCTCTGACCAGCTTTGGCGCTGTTTGACCAAGTACCTCTCGATGAAAATTCGCAGACGCGCTTAAACTCTTCAGCGATTTCCCTTGTCGGTGCCAGACAAATCATAGCGCCGCATCTCATTCCGTAGATTGTAAAAGTCTTTGACATGCTATATGCGATAATCGGCAAAATGTTTGCCGGCAACGTTTCTAAAATCGGTAAAAATTCTCTATATTTATCCTCATCTCCAGCGAAATCAATGTAGGCTGCGTCCACCAGAAGGGCAATACGATTCTCTGGCGCAACATAACTCAGACAATCTACTACCTGCTGCCAATCCTCATTGCTGAGCGCATAACCAGTAGGATTATGTGCCGGCGTGTTGATAATGATGACCAACCGATCCTGAATTTCTAATATTTCATGCACTTTTTTAGAAAATGCCTCAATGTTAAACTGCCCGTCTTCAGTGAACAGTTGATAAGTATCAATGCTTCTGCCAATCTCAGAGGTAATTGTTCTATATGGTGCCCAATGCCAGTCACTAGTCAAAACTTTATCACCCGGGCACGAATAATTTGCTATTGTATTTCTGATCGAACCGGTGCCGCCTGGTGTCGCCACTGCTTCTACATAACCTTTCGGTTCATATTTGCCGAGGGCTGCTTTGATTGCAGCTTTTTTATAAGCCGGCGTACCGCCAATTGGCGCATATGCCGCATATTCTTCTGGTTCCAAACCCATATAGGTATCGTCTACGGAAGAAAGAACCATTAAATCTCCATCGTCGTCCAGAAGTGTTCCTATGGTGGCATTGACAACCGCATCAGGTCCTTTTTCATTTATCATTTCGTTCGCCCTGCGACTGATCCCAAAAATCTTATCCTCTGTGGGAATGTTTCTTCCATTCTGTGCTGCCATTATAAATTCAGCCATATTGTCACCTCCAAATTGATAAAAAAGACATCTTTCATATATAATGCCTAAATGCATACGATAAATTCGCCAAACACTAATCGGACAAAATACCATACGACAAATGCCATACCAGCCATAGGCTGAGGCGTTTCAGCATAAATTCTGTCACGCAGCTCGATGAACCTCTCGCTGGACAGAATGTCATGAAAACATTCTACTATGAACTCCTTAATTTTACAAGTTAATATTAGTATGAATACACGTTTTAGTGGTGATAATAGATGACAGGAGGTGAAGAAAATGCGACAAGTTGAAAGAAAAAAAGGGAAAGACAAGGTTGCCGCTGTTTTGATGCTTTGCTTCTGTCTCATAGCTCTGACATCTATTTTCACAATAAAGGCTAGTATTAACAAAATCTCTAATAGTGCGAATGATGTGCCTGTTACGAAAAAGACCACCACTGATCAGGATAAGGACGCAGATGATCAGAAGAAAGGACAGGAAAGTGATAAGTCAGAAGAAGCATCCGCTAGCGTACCCATTGTAGATAGTAATAAGCAGTCATCAAAATCGAATTCGTTCAAGCTGCCTATCGATGCAGACAAAGGTAAGGTATCAAAGAAGTATTCTATGGACATGGTTATTTACAACTCGACTCTCGATCAGTACATGACCCACCCAGGTATGGATATCGAGGCTCCTCAGGGAACCAGTGTCAAAGCGATCGCAAACGGAACAATTACGGACATATATACAGATGATGCCTATGGAATCACCATCGAGATCACTCACAGCAATGGCTATATCTCCAAATACAGCAATCTCTCCACAGATAAGCTGGCTGAAAAAGGCGATACGGTAAAACAAGGCCAAGTAATCAGCAATGTGGGTCAGACAGCGCTCTATGAATCCATGGAACCGACCCATCTGCATTTTGAACTGATGAAGAACGGTGATCTCTGCAATCCTGCTAAATTTATCAAGTATTAATTTCCCAAATAGTAAAGAGCCTGTATCAGGCTCTTATCTTTACATAATTGATATTCTTCCCCGTACTGGCGAATTTATCTTCGTACTCTGTGGTAATATTTGCATCTGCAAATTCTGATGCGTGAAGATCTCTTGATATTTCCAAAATTTTCAATCCGGCAGTCTCAATTTGATCTAAGGTAAAATCAAATAAACTTTCATTGTCAGTCTTGAATTGGATTGCTCCCCCTTCACGTATCACGTCACAATACTGTAAAAGGCGTTTACCATAGGTCAGCCTGCGTTTTGCATGGCGGTCCTTTGGCCACGGATCGCTGAAATTTAAGAAGATTCCTGCAAGTTCCCCTCGATCAAAGTAATCACGGATATCCTTAATATATTCCAAGAGAAATTTGATGTTACTGGACTCCATTTCTGTCGCTTTTTCCAAAGCTCTGAGAACTACACTTTGATGTCCCTCTATCGCGATAAAATTCCACTGGGGATATTTGGCCGCATATGTCGTAATAAACTGTCCCTTTCCACAGCCAATTTCTAAATAAATAGGGTGGTCATTGTTAAAAACCGTTTTCCATTTCCCCTTTAAATGTTGAGGATTGTTTATGGTAAGTGCGCTGAAATCATTTAGTCTTTCTTCTATATTCTTTATTTTTCTCTGTCTCATAGGTATATCCTCTCCAAAATAATCACCACTAAAAATACACCTAAAGTGATCATCGCAGCTACATCTCTACCGGCAAACTTCATCTCGTGCATTCTGGTCCGTCCTTTTCCCCCGCGATAGCAGCGGGCTTCCATAGCCATAGCCAGATCCTGGGCAATACGAAATGCACTGACAAACAAAGGCACGAGAATGGGAATCAAGGATTTCGCTCTACTTAAGATGTTCCCACTTTCAAAATCTGCGCCCCTGGCTTGCTGAGCTTTCATAATTTTGTCCGTCTCCTCTAAAAGCGTAGGAATAAATCGGAGCGCAATAGACATCATCATGGCAATTTCGTGTGTGGGTACGCCGATACGATTCAAAGGCCTCAGCAGCCTTTCAATAGCATCGGTCAGGCTGATCGGCTTTGTCGTCAGTGTCAAGAGAGAAGAACCGATAATCAGAAGCACTAATCTTAAGCCCATAAAGGCCGCAGTGTAAAGCCCTTCTACTGTGATTTTCAAAAATCCCCATTGCCAGATGACTCTGCCGTCCACCATAAAGATATTGAGACAAAAAGTAAAAATGATGATTAAAAGGATTGGTTTCAATCCCCGCAGGATAAAGGCCGGCGGTACCTTTGACACGCCTACAATGATGGCCAGAGCTGCTCCGCAGAATGCAAATCCAATAAAGTCATGGACGATAAACAGCTCTGCGATAAACAGAATGGTCCCTATAATTTTGATTCGTGGGTCCAATCGATGAATGACGGATTCCCCCGCATAATATTGTCCAAGTGTAATGTCTCTTATCATTAAATCATTTTCCTCTGCAGATAATTATATAATTCCTCTTCCGCCTCTTTGAGGGTCAGCACGTTTTCGTTGATGGAGATACCACCTGCTTTTAACTGATACATCAAATTTGTAACAGGCGGCACATTGAGTCCGATCGACTCCAGACGCTGCTTTTGGGAAAAAACTTCCTGAGGCGTTCCCACCATAACCAGTTTGCCATTGTCAAGCACCATGACCTTGTCAGATAAACTGGCTACATCTGCCATATTATGTGAAACAAAGATGATGTTGTTGTTCTGGGCTCCATGTACTTCTTCGATCATTTCGAGGATATCATGATGAGCGCCGGGATCCAATCCAGCAGTCGGTTCGTCTAAAATCAAAACGTGAGGTTTCATGGCGATGACGCCTGCAATGGCCACTCTCCTCTTTTGCCCTCCCGAAAGGTCAAATGGAGAACGATCTTTAATGTCCTCGTAATCCAGTCCAACTAATTCCAGCGCTTCCTCTACTCTATCCGCTATTTCTGCTTCAGATAATCCCAGATTTTTCGGACCAAAGGCCACATCCTGCGCTACAGTTTCCTCAAATAACTGATATTCAGGATATTGGAATACTAGTCCCACACGCCGCCTGATCTCTTTTAAGGCGACGCCAGGTTCTGTAATATCTGTATTTCCTATCATAATCGTGCCGCTGTCAGGTTTTAAAAGACCGTTGAGATGCTGCAGCAATGTGGATTTTCCCGATCCTGTATGGCCGATAACGCCTACGATTTCGCCGTCATATATATCAAAGTTAATATTGGAAAGTGCCAATTGCTCATCTGGCATCCCTTTTGAATAAATATGTGATAAATTTCTTACTTGTATTGACATACGAATGCCACCAATCCTTCGCTTGTGATTATATTCTGCGGAATCTTAATGCCCCTCTTTCTCAGTCTTCCGGCGAGTTCTACAGCTAGAGGCACGTCCAGATTGGCTTCTTTGATTGTCTCACCCTTAGAAAACACTTCTGAAGGAGAACCATCGAGCAGGATGGTTCCTTCGTTCATAATGATGACACGTTCTGCACGTACCGCTTCGTCCATAAAGTGGGTGATTAAAATCACGGTAATGCCTTCTTCATGGAGTTCGCTGATAATCTGCATAATCTCATCTCGACCTTTAGGATCCAGCATTGCTGTCGGTTCGTCAAAGATGATGCATTCTGGCTTCATGGCCACAACGCCGGCAATCGCAATTCTCTGCTTCTGTCCGCCAGATAATAAATGAGGCGCCTTTTTCTTGTATTTACCCATATTGACAGATTCTAAAGCTTGATCGACTCGCTTCCTGATTTCCTGAGGTTCAATTCCCAAGTTTTCAGGACCAAAGGCTACGTCATCTTCTACGATGGAAGAAACCAACTGGTTATCGGGATTTTGAAAGACCATTCCCGCCGTCTGCCGCACATCCCAAATATGATTGTCGTCTTTCGTGTCCCAGCTTTTCACATAAATAGTGCCTCCGCTGGGCAAAAGCAATCCGTTAAGATTCTTGGCCAAAGTAGACTTTCCCGAGCCGTTTTTGCCAATGATGGCAGTAAAACTTCCTTTTTCTATTTCCAAGGAAACCTTGTTAATCGCTTTGATCGGAGTTTCCTCTTCTCCCTGCGTATATTCAAAAATTAAATTGTCAATTCTTATGATCTTTTCCATATGATTCACTCCATAGGATTTTTATTCCTTGTTATTATATCATCGCAAATTGCGTTTCAATGAACGCTTCCACTCGGCAACGCCGTCAAAATCGATGCGTTCATTATACTACAACACGGCTAAAGACGCAAATGAAAGCATCTCCAACTATTATTCCCGAAAATAATTAACAGTCGATTTTATTTTATCATCAGAATGTTGTTCTGTCATCCGGTAAATACTATAAAAGGAGGTGATAGAAATGTATAACGATAAATTGGCAGAACTTTCTCCGGAGGATCTAAAAATTATCAGTGAGGCAGAGCATAAGCTTGCTGCAAAATGCGGCTGTGATGTAGCACTGATTGCGTACGACGTAAAATAGCTCCTCAACAAAAAAATGCTGTCCAGTGCTTTATCTGGACAGCATTTTTATCATCAAAGAGAATGCTGTTTTAGGATACTGAGGCTGCAATACTGCAAAAACATCAGTGTTCTTATTTCGTTTTAAACCCTGATCCGACTACTTCATTGGACTCCATGATGATAATAAACGCTTCAGGATCGACTTCCTTCACCACATTTCTGATGCCGTACATCTGTTTCGTACTGCAGGCGCACATGACGACATCCTTTTCTTCTTCCGAATAGCTGCCTTCTGCTTTTAGGAAAGTGGAGCCTCTGCCCACGGTTTCGTCAATGCGGTCAGCCACATCGTGGGCATGATCTGTTACAATCAAGGCCATTTTGCCGGCAGAAATTCCATACATGACTTTATCCACCATGATGGAAAGGATAAAACTGATAATCATCCCATAAATCAGCCCTTCGATATTCTTTGATACGAAAACCGTTCCTGCAACAATCACCAGAGATTCCATGGCAAACGAAATCTTTCCTAATGACAGGTGCGGGAAATACTCTTTGATCGACAACATGATGAAATCAGTGCCTCCAGTGGAGGAATCCCTCATATAAATCAAAGCATATCCTAAGCCAGATAGTACGCCTGTGCAAATAGCCGACAACATTAAATCTCCTTCATAGACTGGAAATCTTGGCGCAACCAGGTCCATAATTACGGAAGTAATTACAATGGTCCGTATCGATCTGATAAAAAAATCTCTTCCTAATATTTTAAAACAGGCGATTGCAACTGGTATATTCAGCACAAAGGCCACGGTACCGATAGGCATACCAAACAGGTGATACAGAATCAAACCGATACCATTGAAGCCCACCATTGGAAACTCTGATGCCGCCGCAAAATTATAGGTTCCTATGGCAATCAGGATTCCTCCAATGATATCCATTAGTATATCTATGCTGACTTTCTTTACATTTAAATTCTTCATACAAATCTCCCCCTTTACACACAAAACTGAAATTCTTCCTCAAAAAAACATCTGCTGACGCGCTTGGCATCTGCAAATGCTTTCATTTTAGTATATCGCAGTGGACAATCCTTTGTCAACACCGCGGAAATAAGTCCCCCAATTCTGTGAATTCAAAGGGTTTGCTACTTTTCTCCTGTTCAAAAAACCGTAATCTGGTTCTTGCCGTTTTCCTTCGATTGATACATGGCTTCGTCTGCCTTCTGCAAAATCTTCTCGGCGTCCCATCCCTGCCGCAGCATGGCCAAACCGATACTGACGGTAATTTTTTGTTTTGAAAAACCATATGTCTGCTGCTGAAATTTCTTTTGAATCTGTTCCAACAAAGAGTAATAGGATTCCAAGTTTCCCTCTGTAAACAGTATGGCAAATTCGTCTCCTCCAAATCGTCCTGGAAGCTGATCCCTGCCACAGATTTCTTTGATCATTGCTGCCAGACACATTAGGACTTCGTCTCCTGCAGTATGCCCATAAGTATCATTTACGTATTTAAAATCATCAATATCTAAAAAGGCCAGCGCCAGATTATCCAAACTGCCACGATCTATTGTGCGGCTCAAGCTGTTGCTAAAGGCTGTAGAGCCATAGATGCCCGTCTTCTGGTCATAGTTTAACAACTCCTTCATTCGCAATTGCTCCTGATAACCTTCTGCCAGAGCGTCATTTTTCTCCTTTTGATAGTCTATGAGAATTTGAGAAAACTTATGGGCTGTTAAGAGAATGCTTAATGCGACAATAGATTCAGGAATTAAATAAGAGTCCTCACTTGTAGATAATAACACGTTGACAAGTGAACTTACTGCAATACCGACAACACCGATAAAAGTGATGAAGCGCGTCATCTTCCGGTCGCTGAAGATAATTGTCACAAACACAGGTATTGTATATACGGCCAAGGTTACTGCAAAGACATAATGTGTGCAGGATACTACGATGCAAAGCAAAGTCATGAGTACAATTGGGACATAGTTCAGAAGATAAGGATTATCTTTATATCGTTCAATGCCGATAAACCCTATGGTCAAGAGCGTAATGTTGACAATGGTCGGTAAAATTAAAAATCTGGTAAGATATACTGGGATTGGCTGAAAGATTAAACCATGAGAACGCAGAAGAAAAAACATGACGATTTCAACTATAAATACTGCAATTACGCTGATAATGTCTGCTTTAAAAATTAAAGCGCGCCATTTGCGGTAAGTGTCCTGAAAGGCTTCTTCTTTATCTATCACGTCAGGTGATGCCCCTATCATAACGTCTCTCCTCACAATCTCAATTTTTATCTTGATTATTCTACCACAATTTTTTTCTCTTGCATAGAAGAATACTTCGTTTTCTCTTTACCTCTGTCCAAATTGTATTCCAATCAGAACATAACCAGCGTTATTGTATATATTATTGTATTTTTGGCAATATTTTGACAATTATTACTTGACTTATTGACAGCCCAAATTGCATCTGTTACTTTAACACTGTAAACGTTTACAATAACAAACCACATCTCACCGTTTAACAATTACGGAGGTAACCATGAGTAAACTAATGCGAAGGAGAACAGCCAGTCTCCTCTTTGTGAGCATTCTTTCACTAGCACTAGTTGCATCATCCTTTGCTGTCCCGACCATCTCCTTTGGAGATACCGCAGCGGGCAGCGAGGCTGTCATCTTAGACAATACCGGAGAAGGCGAAGATGCGATATCTTTAACTCAAGAACGTTCCTTTATTGCAAAAGTAAAAGTCGATATGACGAAAGAACAACTGGAAAAAGCCATAAAAGATAAGACAATCCGTTGGAATCTCTCTCGTGACAAGGGCATGCAGGATCCAAGCGAATTTCCATACCAATATCTAGGCGGACCAATAGAAGAATGGAAGACTGTAGCGACTACTGTAGAATCCGGCGGGCAAGAGGAAATCGCCATGTTCCAGAACATCACTAACTCAGCAGTGACAGAAGGCGATGCGGTGTATCTGCAGATGAAGTTTGACAGCAAAACTTTGTTTGGATACAACGGTATAGACAACCGCGACCGCGTTTTAGTCAGGAATACCATCCTTGACTATACCGGGCAATATGATTTAACTTGCTATCACGGCAAATCTGCTTTAGGAAGCACCTCGGTCTGGGTACGACCTTACGACTCCTTCCATACACAGAGCCAAATAGATGAAGAACTTGCCGAACTAGCGGCCAGAGCCAACTCAGCGGGTCTTTACGCCAAGGTAGAAGCTATCGGTTATTCGGTAAAAGGCAAGCCGATCAATGCACTATTCCTTTCAGCAAAATCTAGCGATCTTTCTAATCATCTCTCTCAAACAGAACGTGCAGAAACAGACCCTGCCCAGGTGAAGAAAGAAGTTGAAGCGGGAACTTTAGATTACAAGGTTCCGGTCGTCTACAGTAATATCCATTCCGATGAAATCATCGGCGCAGACGGCTGCCTTGATTTTGTCGAAGCTGTCGTAGAAGCCGCTGAAGGAGACGGAAAAATCCCTTATAACAAAATTACCGGCCTCACAAGCACCGGGAAGGCGACCCTTCAAGCGGAGATGTCAAAGGACGGTAAGGTCTGGTCAGAATTAATTAAAGATAAGGTCACCGGTGTAGGATTTATTCAAGGGGAAGGCAAGTTCGAGCCATCTAACCCAAAACATACTTCCGACGCAGTTTCCAATATGACTGACGAGGAAATGAAGAAGTATTACAATATATCGAAAAAAGAATTGGACGTAGATGAGATTTTAAGCGATATGTTTTTCATCGTCGTACCATCAGAAAACGTGGATGGCCGTGAAGCTATGACCCGTACCAACGATAATTACTTCGACTTAAATCGAGATAACTCCTATCAGACACAGCCAGAAACGCAGGCCATGACGCAGTTAATTGCAAAATGGAATCCGATTACGCTGTATGAAATTCACGGCTATTATGATGAATTCGTCGTTGAGCCATGCACACCTGCCCATGAGCCAAATGCGGAATACGATTTGTATATCGATACTTCCATAGAGCAGGGAGAAAACTTCGGTGCGGCGGCCATTGCCAATAACGATTCCATCAACAGCTTCCAGCTGACACTGCGCGATTATCTCTCAGTGGACAGCAGCGGAAAGAAGAAGTGGGGCGCCTGGGAGGACATTTCCCCAAGTTACACCCCGATCTACGCATTTCTCCACGGCTGTAATGCCTATACTGCCGAATTCCCTTATGGAAGCCACGACGCACAGCAGGCAGTCAAATACGGTCTAATCGGAAATGTGGATTTTGTTGCAGAAAATAAAGACAAGATGTATCTGAACCAGTTGGAATTCTTCAGGAGGGGTTTGGAAAATATCGATGCAGATACGATTTCGCCTTACTTTGTAAGCCAATATGACGATATCGGCGCAGAAGCGGATAAGTTCCGTAAAAAGTATGAGGAGAACAACAACTTCTTCCCTGAATACTACATCATTCCAATTAGCAGTTCCGATCAAAAGAATACGCAGGCGGCGAAAGACATGGCCGAGTATTTATTGAGAAATGATGTCAAACTGAAACAATTGACAAAGGATGTCACCATACACGGTAAGACTTACAAAAAGGGCTCTATCGTGGTGGACATGCATCAGGCTAAGCGGAACATGGCAAACTCAGCGCTTTACTCCAACATGGTCATCGACACCTGGGATGCCCTTTACTCAGAGCCTTTGACGGCATTTCCGCAGCTTCGCGGATTCGACGCTCATGTCATTACGAAGGTTGGCGCGATCAAGGCTGCAGACACAAGGAAGATTACGAAAGTGCCATCGATTAAGACGACTACATCTGGAAGCGGCAGCTATATAATTCTTTCAAACAACAGCGTTGACGCTATTCAGGCTGTCAACAAATTACTAAAAACCAGCAAGACGGTGGGAATGATTACCACTGGTACGAATAAGGGTGACTTCCTGGTGAAGAAAACTGACTTCAACACGGTAAAGGACGATTACGTTCTGGTCGGAAAGGCCGTCTCAAAGATGCCTGCCGCAAAAGTGATAAAAAAAGCCGTCAAGGTCTATATTCCTGGCAGAACCGCCTCTACCTTTACCACGACGAAGGATGGTAAGGAATACGGCATCAAGGGGTATCAGGACAGGCTCAATACTGCCTTAGGCTGGGATATCTTCGCCTTTGAGAAGCAAATGGGCTTTCAGGTAGTCGATCATCCAGAGAATGCCGACGTGATTGTAGGAAGCCGCACTCTGGGCGAAAAAGAACTGGATCTGATTAAAAAAGGCAAGCCATATATCGGCTACACAGCTAATGCACTGAAAGCTGCAAAAGATCTGGGAATCGACATCGACTATCAGACTGGCGGCAGTTACGATGCATTAACTACGGTGACTTATAAAGCAGACAGTTTGATCACTGCAAAATATAAGCAGCAAAAAGATAATATCATGTATGGCTATGGTGGAAACTACATTACACACGCACCAAAGGGCGCTGAAGTTTTAATCAAGACGACTACAGATTATCCTATCGAAGGCTTTATGGCTGCAGATTACATTGAAAAATACAAAGATACGATTCAGGCAATTGACTACAAGCAAGGCGGCTATCAGATGACCTTATTTGCCAACACCATGACCAACAAAGCCCACCAGCTGGATGACTATCGCTATCTCTCCAATGCCATCTATTCTAAGATGCTGGGAAGTACCTTCAAAAATGCAGATATCATCAAAGGCGTTCAAAAGACTAAGATTACGGCTAAGTCCGCTCTCGCTAAAACGGGAATCAAGGTCTCGTGGAAGAAGTCTGGAGGCTACAAGGTCGATTATTATGAGGTGTTCAGATCGACGAAAAAGTCCTCGGGATATGGCACAAAGGCTTACTACAAGACGAAAAACGGCAAAACGACTTCCTTTACCGACACTAAAACGTTAAAAAAGGAACTCGCTACTATTATAAAGTACGCGGCGTGAGGATCATAGAGAAAACGAAATATTATACCTCCTGGTCCAACAAGGCCAATCGTACGATAAAATAACACCAAATAAACAGGGGCTGCAAGTAGCAGCCCCTAATATTTTTATGCATTTGCTTTTTTTCTTTTCGCTTCTTTTCGCTCTTCCATTTTGCTCACAACGATGGAGCATACGGAGTCTCCAGTTATATTTACGGTCGTCCTTCCCATATCAAAGATACGGTCTACGCCTGCCACCAAAGCAATTCCCTCTACCGGCAAACCGACACTCTGTAAAACCATAGCCAGCATAATCATACCCGAGCCAGGAACACCTGCAGTACCAATTGAAGCCAGAGTGGCCGTTAAGACGATGACTACCATCTGCGACAGTGTCAAATCGATGCCATAGCATCTGGCGATGAAAACTGCACAGACACCTTGATAAATCGCTGTTCCGTCCATGTTGATGGTAGCGCCCAGAGGCAGGACAAAGCTTGCAACCTCTCTCTTTGCGCCCAGCTTTTCGGAGCATTCCAGATTAAGAGGCAGGGTCCCTACGGAAGATGCACTGGAGAATGCGAACATCATAGCCGGGGCAATACCTCTGAAAAAAGTTAGCGGATTCACACCTGCAAGCCCTCTGACGGCACCTGAATATACGATGACGACGTGCAGTATGTAGCAGATATAAGCAGCCAGCAATACCATTGCCAGGGAGCCCAATATCTTTGGTCCGTTAGTCGCAACAACCGGCGTAATCAGGCAGAAAACACCGATTGGTGAAAGCTTTAGAATCATCTCCATGATGCGTAAGGATACATCAGACAGGCTGACAATCATCTTGGCAAAAGGTTGTCCTTTTTCTCCAGATAAAATGATGCCAAAGCCAAACAGCAAGGCGATGACGATGACCTGCAGCATATTTGCCTCTACCATCGGCGCCACTGCATTAGACGGGAAGATGTTCACCAGCGTCTCCATAAAGCTGACCGGTTCAGTAGCCTCATAGGTCAGGCCGCTTGTTTGAAGCACACTGAAGGTGCCTTTAAACAAGTTCGCAAAGGTCAGGCCGATAACAATCGCTACCGCTGTCGTGCACATATAAAAGACGATTGTCTTTCCGCCAATAGACCCTACTTTCTTGATATCCTTCAGAGATATGACTCCTGAAATAATCGATGTCAGTACAATCGGCACTACAATAAACTTAATCAGGTTCAAAAAGATAGTCCCAAAGGGCATGATATACGAATCAGCCCACTGCTCTTTGCCAACAGCTATAAATACTAATCCAGCGATGATTCCAAGACCTAAGCCGATAAAAATCTGTATGGCAAGAGATAATTTTCTCTTTTCTTTCATTACGTTCCTCCATATCGCAAATATTCCACTTCGCAGATTTTACTAAATGTCACTGAATTTGTCAATAGTCTTTATGATACCTCTAGGAAACGAGCGGATAGGAAATACGTCCTGCAGACGATATTTCCCGTGTTATGAAAAACAGGCGGTGGAAGGCCGCCTGTTATCATGATACTGTTCACTTATAATTGCACATACTATATTGCGACTCTATAGGCTTTATTAGACCATTTGGTATAGAACTTTGTTCCTCCAATCGTTCTATATCCCCTCACTTTGTAATAATATCTGGTCCCTTTTCGCAATCGCTTTGTATTTTTATATGACCTTTTCGTTGTTTTATAAAAAGGCTTTGTTCCATATCCGCTGTTTTTCTTGGTAGATCTGAAACCCTCATATCCATCGACTTTGAAACCTTTTGATTTGACCCATTTCACTGTAATCGAGCCATGTCTTCGAGAGGATGACAGTTTTAACGTTGTCGCTTTTACGCCTTTTGCAAGACGGGCATTTTTCATAGGATCTTCCTCCCTATAAACAAGCGTATACACCGAAAACAGGTCGGTTTCTACTGTAACCGTAGCTGGGTCATCGTCCAAATCAGGTAGCAAATCGGTCTTTATAGCGCCATTTTCCAGCTTGTGCAGACGTATCAGTGAAAACTGGCGCAAGCCTGACTCGTCGAGAAACGTCTCTGGAATCTGCACTATGACTCTTACTTTCTTTGCCGCATTGGATACTTTGCTTTCCACATTGTCTTTCACTTTTATCAGATTAATATCCAGATTTGCGGCAACCGTTTGACCACTGTCTTGGAGATGCGCCTCCAGCGCTTTAGAAATCACTGCATCCAAATCTTTTTCCGGCACGACAGTCGCTTCCAGTTTAAAAGACACCTTGCTGCCATTTTTGATATCCTGCAAATCCTGATCGTCTAAAAGGCTGTCAGTAACCTCCTTGGAAGCCTCCATGCTCACTGTCGGCGCCTCTATATCGGGAGTTGGCGGAGCTGGCGGAATATAAGGCGGTGCAGGATTGGCTATTGTTTCGAATTCCGCATGAATCCGGTGATCCTCTTTGACATCAGTAAATCTATACGTTCCATCACTAAGCTCCACAGTCTTTCCATCTACTTCCACCGTTAAGATTCTGTAACCACTATCAGGCGTTATCTTAAACTCTGCATCTTCCCCTTGGTTGACGGTACAGGTACCAGATGGACTGATGGCGCCATGTTCTCCTGCGGTTGCCGTGATCGTATTCGTCAAGTTGCCAATTTTCCATATTGAAGCGGATTCTCCCACTTCATAGGATAAAGTCCCATTCTGCAGAGAAAACCAGTCTGCGGCTGAATCAGTGTCGTCACAAGTGATTAAAATATCTCCTTGTGAAAAACCTTGGGCAATTAGCTGCGTTGGCCGATTTTCCCCTTTATACAAGAAAGCCGTTAAATGTTGCGGTTGGTTCAATGTTATGGTGTCAAAGCAGGTAATTGTATTTGTAACTTTGCTTTGGTACAACAGCAGATCAGATTCGCCAGCGATAGACTCTGGATTTTTATTGCTGACAATCATTCCGCCCCATACATTTTCCAAAATAGAATCATTGATTTCTACTCTACAGGCGTCTGCCGTTGCCGTACTGCCTTTCCCGCTATCTACATCTCCACCTGCATAGATGGTAGCGTGAAAAGTTTCTTCATAACCCGCATAGTTACATCCTTCGTAGTCGGTAATATTTATCTGTGATTCTCCTGTTACTGCACTTCCGCCATCAGAGGCCTCGCCGCTGCCATAGATATTGCCGGCGCCGGAGCCGCCGCTTATGCTCAACTGCACCGGGCCGCTTATGTCTGCATTTGCACCTTCTCCAGAGGCAGAACCGCCGCTGATGACCGATCCGGCCACCAGACTTCCAAATTGTTCATCTATTGGTATTATACAGTTTTCTATTTGCAGCTCTACAGATCCGGTTTTAGCGGAACCTCCACTAGAGGCATTGCCGCCGCCATGGACATAGCCGTATAGGTTAGAACAGTCCTTCAAGTGTATCTTGGCACTGCCTGCTACGTCAGCCTGACCGCCATCATTCGCACGGCCTCCGCCGATGAGGATCATAACTTCTGAATCATCTACCTTCGTTTCAACGGAACCTACATGAGCAGTCGCATTAGGACCGCTGGCATATCCGCCGCTGTAAACTTCTCTTATATCTGCCTTCTCGAGCTGAAGAGAAACCGATGATTTCACGACAGCTTCTGCGTTTCCAGCAGCTGTTTTGTCTACAGTCGCAGAGCCGCCGCCGTTAACTTCGCGTATCCTTCCTATAGCATGAAGGCGAACCTGACCTACATTGGCCGCAGCATCATACTTGCCTGTCACCTGCGCAGAACCGCCGCCATAAAAAAATTCATGGTTACTCTTTGGCACAGCCGGTACATTCACTGTCACGGTCCCACTGACGTTGGCGCTGGCGTTTCCGTTTTTTGCGATGGCGTAACCGCCGCCATAGATAGTATTGGCATTGGTATTTCCTTTGACGGTAATAGAAACGTTTCCCTGGACGTCAGCGGCTTTTGAACCGTCGGACCAACCGCCTCCGTAAATCCTGCTGCCTGATACGTTCTGGCATTATTCAGAAAGCTGTTGATCTGCTGATCCACATAACTGCCCGAATATGTATCCGGAATTTTTGTCACAGAAAGTTTTTCGTCTCCCTTGATACATTTCTCATAAAAATTCTCCGGAATTCTGACCACATAATACACTTCTCTGTAATACAGCTTTTCCTGTATCTCAGAAACGTCATTTTCTACAGGAATCAGATGATGCAGATTTCCAAGATACTCTGTCAGAGACTCTGCAAGACTTCCTCCATCCTCATCGACAATTCCAATATTCAGCTTTTCCGCCTGATAACTTGTTTCTGACTTTCCCGCTGTGGACTGAAACAGAAGCGTACATCCGAAAAAAATAGCAACATATAGCAGTATCAACATTCTGTTCTGACCGATAATCTTCATGTATCCTTTAAATACTGTCATAACGTTCCCTCCTGACAACCACAAATGAAACTGCAAGAATTACTGCGCACATGATAAATAGTGTAAGAATGTCATTTCTGAACCGTACCGGATCGTCATACACATTAATACAGTAAAAAGCATCTGAGATTACTGCCGCCGGATTCAGTTTGTTTACAAGGGGCAATGCACGGTCAACGGCATGTTTTATCTGTACATTCACAAGACCAGCCAGCACACTGGTTGTCATAGAAATCCCAAGCATGATTCCAACCTTGATCCCCTCGCTGAACTTGCCGATACTGCACACCAGAATTCCCATACTCACTCCGATTACACAGCCTGCCGCCACAATCAGCAGCATTTTTCCCATACTTCCCTGAAATTCCATCTGAAGTACATATTTGCAGTAAACAATTAAAATCACCACATTTAAAAAATGAAGTATAAAAGAAGAGATCAGCTCCGTAAGTATCATCTTCAGTCTGTGTACCGGAGATACACATTGTCTCGCAGCCAAAGTACTCAGGTTTGCCTGCAGCCACATCGCAGAACCAAGACCGATAAAACAGCCGTACATGCACGCCATCGCAGCCAGCGCATAAAAGAATCCCATGTTCCCGTTGGTCGTTCTGCCGCCTGCGGAAACATTCTCTACCAGTTCCTGATAGTCCGACATCGCGGCAACCGCCTTTTTCATATTTTCAGGATGTACATCTGCCACTGTTTCCAGCGTATCCTTTCCATTTAGATAGCTCTCCAGAAGACTTTGCATAATACTCTGAGCAAGTCCGTTTTTTCTCACCTTCAGATAAGGCGTTTCTGTTCCATAAAAAATTCCGGAGATTTTCTGATCTTCAAGCTTCTGCAACGCTTCTTTTTCTGTCATTGTTTCCACATGGATCAAAGTTCCTTCTTTGCTGACTTCTTCCAGGAATGACGGAAATACTGAATCTCCCGGATTCTCTTCCACAAAAGCAGCCTGAACAGTTTCAAAATCTGACTCTGAAATGTTCCCGAATGCAAAATAAAACAGCGTTCCGAGAATCAGCGGAAACATGCAGGGCCAAAATAACATACTGAAATTCTTTACTTTTCTGATCACACTGTATTTTATCAAATGAAACATCTCTCTCCCCCTCTAATCGCGAAGCTGCTTTCCTGTAATCTCAAGAAATACATCATTCAGAGTCGGCAGCTCTGAGTAGACTCTTCCAAAAGCAGTCCCCTGCTCCTCCAGACAGTGAAGGATCCGCACAAGGTTATGTCTGGCTTTTGTACACTGTACAGTAAGAATGTCATTTTGATAATCAACAGCGAATACATGCGGCAGCTCTCTGATTCCTGCAAGCTGCTCCTCACTTAGTACGACCGCCTCGATCGTCACCTTTTCCCCTGTTTTGATCATCCCGGTAAGCTGTTCTTTGGTGCCAACAGCAATACTCCTTCCATGATCCATGATCGCAATCCTGCTGCAGATCTGCTCCACCTCTTCCATATAATGAGAGGTATAAACAATGGTTGCTCCCTGTCTGTTCAGCTCCTGAATTCCTTCCAGAATCCGGTTTCTGCTCTGCGGATCCACAGCCACTGTAGGTTCATCCAGAATAATCAATCTGGGCTTGTGTGCAATGCCACAGGCAATATTCAGCCTTCTTAAGAGTCCGCCGGAGAGCTTCTTTGGTCTTGTCTTTTGGTAGTCCTCCAGCCCTACAAAAGCAATCGCCTCTTTTACAAGACTTTTTCTTTTTTCTTTCTCTTTTACATAAAGTCCGCAGAAATAATCAATATTCTCATATACTGTCAGTTCATCAAAAACCGCCACATTCTGAAGTATGATCCCTATCTGCTTTTTCACCTCATAATGATCCGGTGCCATCTCCTGACCGAATATCCGTATACTGCCTTTATCATATTTCAAAAGTGCCAGCATACAGTTGATCACCGTTGTTTTACCCGATCCGTTTGGTCCCAGAAGTCCGAAAATTTCCCCTTCCCGAACATTCAGATTCAAATGATCCAGGGCAACAAAAGAACCGTATCTTTTTACAAGATTTTCTATCTGTATGATTCCATTTTCCTGAAAACGCTCTGTTCCACCCATATATGTCTCCTCCTTGTTTGATCGAACGCTGTTCTTTTCCTACAGCTGATACCCAAATTATAAACTGCCCGCTTTCCATCCGGTAGTGAACGCTGTCATTTCCCCACATGACAAATGTCACTTTCCGTCTTCCCTTTTGTCTTTTCCTTTGCCCGGATCCTAATTTTGTATTATACTGAGGATATCCAACGATAAATCTGTTTACCGGGAGGAATTGTACGATGCGCCATCTTGAAAATACTGGATTATTCATATTGTCCGGCTTCTTTTTCCTTTTTTTTAGAAAACTGGATTATTTTTTTGTATGCGCCTTTCTCCTGTGCCTGTGTTTGTGCTGTACCAGTTATTTTGCACAGTCAAAAAGGCTTCACCTGGTTCTGTGTACCGCTTTTATAGCGGCCGCTTTTCTGATTCCGGGAATGTTTCTGTTTTTTCCCGCAGTATTTTATGTGCTCCTTCTGGATCAGTATCATATTCCGGCTCTTTCATGCAGTGTTCTTTACTTTTACGGCATCTGGTCAGACGGAGAACGAATTCCTCTTTTTTCCTTCTGGGGAATCTTCTTGTTTCTCCTGGCTTTCCGTCTGCAAAACCGCACAGAAGCCGCAGAATGTCTGGAACAACGGCTCATGAAACTAAGAGATGACAGCACCGAAAAAAATCTCCTTCTGGAAGAAAAAAACCGGATGCTTGCGGAAAAACAGGATTACGAAATTTATGCAGCCACGCTGAAAGAACGAAACCGGATTGCCAGAGAAATTCATGACAATGTCGGGCATCTGCTCTCCCGCTCCATCCTGATAACAGGCGCCGCCAAGGCCCTCAATGCTTCCGATGCACTTTCGCCGGTTCTGGATAATCTGGACCATTCTCTGAATCAGGCAATGACGAGCATCCGCTCCAGCGTCCATGACCTTCATGACGAGTCACTGAATCTGAAAGAAGCAGCCGAAAGCCTGACCTCAGATTTTACATTCTGTCCCGTAACTCTGCATTATGACATGGGCTTTGAAGTTCCGAGGGAAATTAAATATTGTTTTATCAGCATTATAAAAGAAGCGCTTTCCAACGTGGCCAGGCACAGCAATGCCACTCTGGTACAGATTACCATGCGGGAACACCCTGCACTGTATCAACTTTGTATCGAAGACAATGGCACCCTGACAGAAAGCAACCTGGAAACATTGCTCCCAAACAGAGGCATCGGTCTTTCCAATATGAACGACCGGCTCAAAGTCCTGAACGGAAACCTGCAGATCACAATCCAAAAAGGGGTTCGCCTTTTTATCACAATTCCAAAAGAACAGGAGTATTAAGTTTATGAATATTGTAATTGTTGATGATGATATTGTTGTCTCCGGCGCACTGAAAACCATTCTGGAAGCCAGCGGTGACATTACCGTTTCCGCCACAGGCACGGACGGAAAAGACGCAGTAAGATTATTCAGAACATACAGACCTGATGTACTTCTTATGGACATCAGAATGAAAGAACTCAGCGGACTTGACGCATCCGCTGAGATATTAAAAGAATTTCCCGATGCCAAAATTCTTCTTCTCACCACGTTCTCTGATGATGAGTATATTGTAAGGGCATTAAAACTTGGTGCGAAAGGCTATCTCCTCAAACAGGATTACGAAAGCCTCATCCCGGCACTGCACGCGGTTCACTCCGGACAGACTGTTTTCGGAAATGAAATCATTTCCAAGATTCCCGAGCTTCTTCAAACCGGTCCGGCATTCCACCTGGAAGACTACGACATCAACGAACGGGAGCTTGAGATCATACGCCTGATCGCTGACGGTCTCAGTAACAAAGAAATTGCTTCTCGCCTGTTTCTCAGTGAAGGAACCGTCCGGAATTACCTGAGTTCCATCCTCGATAAACTGGATCTGCGTGACAGAACACAGGTCGCTGTATTTTATTACCGGCATAAGTAATCAGTTTTCCACACTCTATCGGTTTCCGGACAACATTTTCCACACGAAGGACTGGCCTTTTCCACAAATCCGCCAAAACAGTGATGTCAGCGCAAAGCAAAGCACCGGAAGCAGGAAAAACAAAAGGATTCCCGGCCACATAGAAGCGGAAAGATACTTACTCACCAACACGTTCATCCCACGCACGATCAGAAAATGCGTCATGTATACAATAAATGTATGCTTCTGCCAGTTTGCCGCCATCGGAAGCGGCAGCTTGCAGACAACGCACCACAAGGCAGCCGCAAACAACAGAAGATACATCAGATTGGTGAACATACTCGGCGAATGTTTGAAAAAATAATACGCCAGAACTGCAAGGATCACGCTCGCCAAAAGCAGCAGCCAGCTTGTGTTTTTACTTTCTACTGCACCACTTCCATGAATTCCGATATATCCCCCGGTCATATAAATAAACAGCCAGTTGCAAAATGCCTGCGCCTGTACACTTCCGAATGCCAGATCTCCACAGATGCCGGTACTGTCAATAACAAGCACCAGAACGATCGCCACGATCCCCATATATTTATTGCTGATCAGCAGATAAATCAGAGGGGAGAGCACCACAAGCAGGATCAGAAACTGTAAAAACCATAAAAATGCGCAGTATCTGTAATTGAGTACCGCATCCACGATCCCCTTCCAGGTTACTGTGATCGGTGGTTCATTGAACACAGCCCGCAAAGGTGTGATATAGGACACCCCTACATGAATGAAATAGTAAAGCAGTGTCCAGATCACATACGGAATCAACAATCCCACAAACCGCGTCTTGTATTTTTCCAGCACTTTCCCCCAGGAATAATTTCTGTAAAACAGATATCCGGAACACAGAAAAAATCCTGCCACACCGACCACTGCGATATCCGAAACCATCGTCTGCTCAATCTGGTTAAACAACGGCTTTCCCTCTATCATCACCACTTCTGTAAACAGATCCGTGTTCTGTGCATGAATCCACACCACAAAAATACAAAGTATAAAATTGTACCATGTTACCCGATTGCTGAATGTATTCTTATTCATATGCTACTCCTCAATGATCTGGATCTCCAGATAATCAAAATCAATGGAATCCACAAAATTATCCTGATAAAATCTTGCCTTTGCATGCTTCTTAAATTCTGCGATCGTCACATCCAACCAGATCGGCTTGCTGAGATCAAACTCATAGCAGATTTCCTCCAGCGCATTGAAAATTTTATGTGTGCGTGTCTCATCCGAATCGTCACAGATCACCATGTCCCGCAGCATCCGGTTGTCTTTAAATTCTTTTGCCCATAATCGAAACATTGTTTTTCTCCTTTTTGCAAATTTATAAAATAGAAATTCCACCGTAATTATCAGCCTTACAGAGTTTTAGTATAACACTAAACCACTGGTTTTTAAATAGTACCAAACCACTTTCATACAATCAATTTTTCTCACAAAAAAGTCTGCCCGCAGAAAGTATTCCGCTTTCTGTGGACAGACTTTTTATTATAGATACTTTTCCTTTATTCGTTATGGATTGCTGCTAATGGGCTCAGCCGCATTGCCCGAAGTGCCGGGAAATATCCTGCCGCCATCCCCACAAATACTGCAAAAATCATGGATGCCGCTGCCAGCCAGATCGGAATATAGGAAATATTTCCTTCCACTCCCATTGCCCCGCTGCTGGCCACGATCGCATTGATCACAAAAGAGATCAAAAAACTTAAGATATTTCCGACCAGTCCGCCGATAAATCCGATAAACGCTGCCTCTAACAGAAACATCTGCTTGATATTGCGCAGGCTGCATCCCAATACCTTGATCACACCGATTTCTTTTGTTCTCTCATAAATGGACATCATCATTGTATTGGCAATTCCGATTGCCGCTACAAACAGTGACACGGCACCGATTCCACCAAGAACCGCCTGCACCATTGCAAACTGTTTTTTCATGCTGTCCATATACTCCACATTTGTAGTCACCTGGAATCCCATATTTCGGATTTCTGTGGACAGTGCGTCTACATTGTCAATGTCATCTGCCTTGACTTTCAGTGAGGAATATACAAAATCCTTATATGGTTTTCCGGATTTTGTAGTCGGCTGTCCCGGAATCGCTCTGCCGCTGAACTCCTTTTTCAGCATACTTTTCAATGTCTCGAGGTTACAATACACCGAGTAGGAATTTGCATTATATGTATCCACATCCCCTTCCACCATTCCGCTTGCACGCACGACATACTTTTTCGGCGGCTTTGTACTCTGCTGTGTCTTGCCGTCTCCACCGCTCTCCGGTGCTGTTGCTCCCGTAGATG
>ERZ791934.562-NODE-562-length-48554-cov-6.607291_pt1 | contig 48554 bp, 51 predicted proteins | sample MGYA00510125_ERZ791934 | MGnify/ENA primary metagenome ERZ791934 (study PRJEB30046, sample SAMN00993240) | human gut metagenome | study: EMG produced TPA metagenomics assembly of the A metagenome-wide association study of gut microbiota in type 2...
TTAAAGCGGTACGCGAGCTGGGTTCAGAACGTCGTGAGACAGTTCGGTCCCTATCCGTTGTGGGCGTAGGAAATTTGAGAGGAGCTGTCCTTAGTACGAGAGGACCGGGATGGACGAACCGCTGGTGTATCTGTTGCATACCAAATGCACGGCAGAGTAGCTATGTTCGGAACGGATAAACGCTGAAGGCATCTAAGCGTGAAGCCGCCCTCAAGACGAGATTTCCCATTCGAAAGAAGTAAGACCCCTTGAAGACTACGAGGTAGATAGGTCAGAGGTGTAAGTACAGTAATGTATTTAGCTTACTGATACTAATAGGTCGAGGGCTTGACCGAATGAAGAAGATGTGGTAGAATAGAAAAGCTTCTTGATGAAAGCCGTGTTTAGTTTTGAAGGTGCTAAAAGCACTGGTAAGATTTCCGGTGGTGATGCGCCTGTGGGAAACACCCGTACCCATGCCGAACACGACGGTTAAGACGCAGGCGGCTGATGATACTTGGCTGGAGACGGCCCGGGAAAGTAAGTGTCTGCCGGAATCTATTATAAAAGCGAAGTGGTTTAAAAAACCGCAGGCGGAAACCGCGTTTTCGCCGAGGAGAATACGGAGTTTCGAAGCGGAGCTGAGGAATGAAGTATTCATACAAAAGAAAACAAGTTGAAAACCTGTTTTCAACTTAAGCGCTACGCGCTCAATAATCCTCGATAGCTCAGCGGTAGAGCATCCGGCTGTTAACCGGAGGGTCGTTGGTTCGAATCCTACTCGGGGAGCTTTTTAGGAAAACAATATGGCCCGATGGTCAAGCGGTTAAGACACGGCCCTTTCACGGCTGTAACCCGGGTTCGATTCCCGGTCGGGTCATTTAAATTTTATCTTGATTTTACAAAGATAATGTGATATAATTAAATAGTTGATATGGCGCAGTAGCCAAGTGGTAAGGCACCGGTCTGCAACACCGCTATTCACCGGTTCAAATCCGGTCTGCGCCTCTCATAACTCCGATTAAATCGGAGTTTTTTTATTTTCAATATAAAGTCAGTTAAAATACAAACTATAATTAAAAGACGGACAGCATACACTGTCCGCCTTTCTTTTTATTATTGTACTTCGTATATTCCTTTTGTAGTAAGTCTTATTGAAGGTATTACCGTAAGGGCAACAAATCCTAATGTCATAAACGGATCAATATCGGGATTTGCTCCAAGCTCAGCGGCTTTTTCATGCAGGTCGTCCATTATGGCCGCAACTTCTTCTATGGGACTGTCGCACATAAGTCCTGCCAGAGGAAGGGCAAGCTCGCCGATAACCTTTCCGTCCACAGCAATAGCCATACCGCCGTTATTTGCTCTTACACAGTTTGCAGCAGCAGCCATATCCTCGGCGTTTTTGCCGGCTACAATAAGGTTGTGGTTGTCATGGGAAATGCTTGTGGCAATGGCTCCTCTTTTCAGTCCGTATCCGGAAAGATAGCATTTGCCTATGTGGCCTGTACCTTTGTGTCTTTCCGCAACTGCCAGCATAACACAGTCGGAAACATCGGAAGTAATTATTTTTTCCGTTGTTATCTGCTTGTTGTGGAGACCGATTACGGTATATTCATCTTGTTTTTCAATCTCAAAGTCAGAAGGAACAAGTTCCTTTATGTTGAATGTATGTTTTACTCTGAGCATAAGCTTCTTGTCTACTTTGGGGTGATCAAAGCTTATAAGTCCGTTTTCTTTGCTGTAAATTTCTTTTCCTTCTTTATATACAGAAAGTATATTTAAGGCTCTAATATCATCTACAACAGAGAAATTTGCCTTATATCCTATGCCTATGGCACCTACATCGGGCAGCTTGAAATGTTTAGCTGCATTTATAGTAGCTGTCTTTATGGCAAGTATGGGATTTGCTCCAAGGGATACAGCTTTTTTAACTATGTAGTCCATGTGGCCCTGCTTGAGTATATCGCCGGGATGTTTATCATCACTGCAGGTCATGCAGCGGAAGTGGTATTTTTCGTCAAAGAGCTTTACAAGGGCCTCAACATTTTTTGCGGCAGTGCCTTCTCTTATGGCTATCCACATACCCTTTCTTAATTTTTCAAGGGCTTCATCAAGGGTGGTACATTCATGGTCTGAGGTTACTCCGGCGGTAATATAAGCATTAAGATTTTTGCCTATAACTCCGGGAGCATGGCCGTCTATTTTTTTGCCGTAGGCAAGGGTTGATGTTATTTTTTCCAAAAGCTCAAAATCCTTGTTTATAACGCCGGGGGCATTCATAACCTCGCCAAGACCCAGCACTCTGTCTTCTCTTAAATATGGTACTAATTCGTGGTGGGTAAGATTTGCGCCGTTTTCATCGTCCGGAGTAGCCGGTACGCAGGACGGAAGCATTATAAATACATCAAGGGGCAGACCCGATGTGCTCTGGAGCATGTAGTCGATGCCGTCGGTGCCTATTACGTTGGCTATTTCATGGGGGTCAGCAACTACTGCTGTGGTTCCATGGGGTATAACGGCCTTTGCGAATTCATAGGGTGATACTATGGAAGATTCAAGATGTATGTGTGAATCTATAAATGAGGGTATAACGGTTTTTTCCTTAAGGTCGATTTCGCATATTCCCTCATAGTCGCCAATGCCGACAAAATATCCGTCTTTTATGGCGATATCACCGTCAAGGAGTTCATTTGTGAATACATTTACATATTTCGCGTTTCTGAGAACTATATCGGCTTTCTGGTAGCCTAAAGCTGAATCTATTCTATCATTCATAACTATACCTCCTTTGATTTTATTTGTTATCAGTATACTATAGTAAAAATTAAAATGCTATCAAAAAATGAATATTGGGACAAAAAGGCTTGTCATTAGTTTTGACAAAGTATATGCCATGAGGATATAATTAATTTATAAATTAAACGGAGGAGTTATATGGCAAAAGTAACATATTTGTATCATAGCGGATTTATGGTAGAGACAGCAAAGTACTGTCTTGTTTTTGATTATTATACGGCAGGAGGAAAAATAAATAATATCGACCTCAATGCCTTTAAAGATAAAAATGTTTATGTATTCGTATCACATTTTCATCAGGACCATTATGATAAGGAAATTTTCAAATGGCAGGATAAGAATGTAAGATATGTTCTTTCAAAGGACTGCAAATACGATAATGACATACAAAACGTAACGACAGTCAGTGCAAATAAGGGGTATATAATAGACGGTATGCCCGTGGAGACATTAAAATCCACAGATGAGGGCGTAGCGTTTATTGTTCATGCGGACGGGCTTACCATATACCATGCCGGAGACCTTAACTGGTGGCACTGGAATGAAGAAAGCGACGCATTCAACAATATGATAAAACAGCAGTATACTTCCGAGATAGACAAAATAAGGGGAGTAAATGTGGATATCGGTTTTGTTCCTGTGGATACAAGACTGGGGGACAAGTATATACTCGCCATTGATTATCTTATGAGAAGCGTGGATATAAAGCATATTTTCCCCATGCATTTCTGGCAGGACTACAGAATATTCGACCTTATGAAAGGCGATATAAGAACAAAGGAATACAGAGACAGAATAGTAAGGATAGACAGACCCGGACAGGTGTTTGAATTATGACAGAAACGGAAGTAAGGCAGATGCTTATGGCATCGGCCGAGGAAGATTATAAAGCATTCAATGAAAAACTTCAGACTTCAAAATCTCCCCAGATGGGAGTAAGACTGGGAGAGGTCAGAAAAATTGCCCGCGCTCTGGCAAAGGACGGATGGCAGGAATATGTTTTGGGATTGAATGACGGCTGTTTCCATGAGGAGAAACTTGCAGCCGGTATGAGCATATTTTATTCCAAGGCGGATATTGAGGAAAAGATTCGTTATACCGAAAAATTTATTCCTTATATAGACGGCTGGGGAATATGCGACAGCGTATGCAGTACCATAAAGCTTAAAAAAGATGAGATAGATATTTTCTGGGACTATGCCCTCAAAAAGGCTGTTTCGGGAAAGGAATTTGAAGCAAGATTCGGCCTTGTGTCAATGCTTCAGTGCTTTGTGAATGAAAAATATATCGACAGAGTGATAGACATCGTCGACACTCTGGAATATGCAGGGTATTATGACTCCATGGCGGCTGCCTGGCTTCTGGCTGAATGTATGATAAAATTCCCTGATAAAACCTTTGAATATATGAAAACAAGCAGTCTTGATGCGACGGTATATAATAAGGCCATATCAAAAATGAGGGAATCATACAGAGTAAGCGGTGAAATGAAGGACGAGCTCAAAAAGATGAAAAAAGCCGTAAAATAGGGTGCCCTTGCGGGGAGGTGCTTTTATGCTGGATTACGAACTTAAAAGAATGGTCAATAATGACATAGAGTACTGCAAGAAGGAATGGGAAAACTATTCCTTTGACTGGGAAAGAATGGGCCAGCTGTTTGGAAAGATGATGCATAAGTACATAAATGTCATTGACGGTTTTGATAAGGACATGAAGGTCATCTCTGCCTATGAGAAGAAAAACAACAGCGGTGATACATACCGCGCCAATCTTAAACTTATAATAAGCCGTCTTGAAGCCTTCAGGGACAACGGATATAAAAATGAAGGTCTGCTTAAGGAAAACAACAGCGAATTTAATATCAGACCCTACTGCAGGGAAGATTTTGATATGGTAAGGCTCATAATAGACAGAAGCGAAAAGATAAATAAAAAGGAAAAGGAAGAAATATCTTCCAAACTGGACGAGATAGAAACCGTGTGCACCTCGGAAATGGAGCCCACGGAAAAATGGAATAAGCTGAGGCCCTATGTTATGTGGCTGAGCGGAAAAAGCCTGGCGGTGGTGTCACGCATACTGCCTCTGCTGAATATGATAGGCTGAATTGGGTGTATCCTTTAGGGGATACACCTTTTTAACGGGAGAAAAAATTATGATTGAAAGATTTATAAATGATGAAGAAATATATATAAAGGATATTACTTTTGAATATGAATCCGCGGAAAACATAAGCTTTATTGAGGCGGAATTCAGAAACGTAAATTTTGTAAACTGTAAATTTAACAGATGTGATTTTACAAAAGCTTCTTTTGTGGAGTGCACATTTGAAAACTGCTCTCTGGGAGATTCGGTGTTTGAGGAAAGCTATTTTAGAAAGTCACATCTTTCCGACTGCAGAGCGGACAGGTGTATTTTCAGCTCATCAAGATTCAGGGAATGTAAATTTGAAGAGGTATCCCTCTGCTATGCCAACTTTTCAAAGGCAGTTATGGAGGATTCGGCCTTTACGGACTGTGTTATGAAGGAAAGCTTTATAACGGAAGCGGTCATAAAAAGAACCAAATTCAAAAATACGGATTTGAGATACACTGACTTTTTTAAAACACCCCTCAAAGGCGTAGACCTGTCCAAATGCGATATAGAAGGAATGAGCGTATCGGACAGTCTGAAAGAACTTAAAGGCCTCAAAATATCCCCTTTACAGTCGGTGGAAATAGCAAAAATGACCGGCGTGGAATTTATTTGATAACAGAGAATGAAATATTTTTTAAAATAGATTTTATATTCCGGCGATTTCTGATTTAACAGATGTTTTTTATAATGATTGTTGTAATGCAGACAGCAAATTACAAGCACAACAATTTTAAATTAATGGAGGCATTGAAAATGAATTTCAGAAAAAGCATAGCGTTGATGTGCGCGGCAGCAATTGGGGTAACTGCTGCTGTTGCAGGATATGGCGTGAATGAGGCAGAGGCTGCCGTAGTAACAGAGAAGAGCGCAGCTTCAACAGTTGCAAACGGAAAAACACCTAAATATGTATTCTTATTTATCGGTGACGGAATGAGCTATCCTCAGATACAGCTTACAAATTACTATTTAAGCTCACTTAAGGATACAAACAACAACGACATCGTTGAGTCTCAGAAGAACCTTGGATTTTTAAATTTCCCTGTTGCAGGTTCAGCACAGACTTATGACAGCTCATCATTCTGTCCTGACTCAGCATCAACAGCAACAAGTATTTCAACAGGCCACAAGACATACAGCGGAACAATCAACATGAACGAGGCAAAGACTGTTGAATACGAAACAATCGCCGAGAAACTCAAAGACCAGCTTGGATACAAAATCGGTGTTGTTACATCAGTAAACCTTAACCATGCTACACCTGCCGCATTCTATGCTCACCAGGCATCAAGAAACGACTACTATGAAATCGGTGAAGAAATGGTAGAGAGCGGATTTGACTATTTTGCAGGCGGCGGACTTCTTAAGCCCGACGGAGACGGAACACAGAAGAACCTCTACACATTAGCTGAAGAAAACGGATATACAGTAGCAGACACAAAGGCTGAGGCTGAAAGCGTAAACGCTGCAACAGGAAAGACTATCATCATTGACGAGACCCTTGCTGATTCAGACGCTATGAGCTACGATATGGACCTTGAAGAAGGCGAATGGGCACTTAAGGATTACGTTAAAAAAGGTATCGAAGTTCTTGATAACGAAAACGGATTCTTCATGATGGTTGAAGGCGGAAAAATCGACTGGGCTTGCCACGCTAACGATGCGGGAGCAACAATCAGCGATACAATCGCCCTTGATGAAGCAGTACAGGAAGCTGTAAACTTCTACAACGAGCATCCCGATGAAACACTTATCATTGTAACAGGCGACCACGAGACAGGCGGACTTACAATCGGTTTTGCGGGAACAGACTATGACACATTCCTTACAAACCTTGAAAACCAGAAAATTTCATATGCAAAATTTGACTCAGATTATGTAGCAAAATACAAAGAAAACAAGACAAGCTTTGAAGAAGTGCTTAAAGACGTACAGAACCTTTTCGGACTTGTAACAAGCGAGAATGCAGCACAGGCAAAGGACGAGACACTTGTTCTTACAGACTATGAATATAACAAGTTAAAAGCAGCTTATGACAAGACAATGGCTGGCGAAAGCGAAGAGCTTACACAGGAAGAATATGTTCTTTACGGTACATACGAGCCTTTAACAGTAACAATCACACACCTTCTCAACAATAAGTCAGGCGTCAGCTTCTCATCATATGCTCATACAGGACTTCCTGTAGAAGTACTTGCAATGGGAGCAGGCCAGGAACTTTTCGAAGGCTACTATGACAACACAGACATCTACTTCAATCTTGCAGAATTAACAGGCGTAAAATAATCGGAGTAAAATAAATGAAAGCATTATCGAATAAACTGAACTATGTAACTCAGCTTATACTAGGCTTTCTTCTTATAATCATCCTCATAGCCATCCCAACCGGCTATGAGGGTGCTCTTATATATACGGAAAGTGAAAAGTGTAAGGCAGAGGTAATAAGCACGGATGAAAGCAGCGTAATAAATACAGGACTTGTACAGTCAGGAGAGCAGCTCTGTGAGCTTAAGATACTGGACGGTATGTTTGAAGGCGAAACGGTGGAAGGTGTAAATATGCTTTCCGGGTCGCTGGAAAATGACAAGATGTACTCTCCCGGAGATGAAGCTCTCGTTGTGGTGAGTTATGATGACGCAGGAGGAATAACGTCTGTTACCATGACTGACCACTACAGGGTGGACAAGGAGGTAATCCTTGCCATAATGTTTATAGTCCTTCTTATACTGTTTGCGGGCAAAAACGGTGTGTTTGCCGTATTGTCCTTTGTAATAACGGTACTTATGATATGGAAGATACTTGTTCCCTGTTATCTCAGGGGAATGAATCCGGTCATTGTGGGAATGGGTATAACGGTCGTACTTACAGCCGTCATAATATTCCTAGTTTACGGCGTGGATAAAAGAACCCTTACGGCCTTTATGGGCTCAATGCTCGGTACGGCGACCACATGTATCATAGGAATGATATTTACGGATATGTTCAAAATCCACGGAGCGGTTATGTCCTATTCGGAAACACTGCTTTACAGCGGATACCAGCATCTTAATCTTACACAGATTTTTGTCAGCGGCATATTCATAGGGGCTTCGGGAGCCATGATGGACCTTTCGGTGGATATAACTTCAGCGGTCCATGAAGTTGTTCAGAAAAAGCCGGATATTTCATGGAAAGAGGCAGCCAAGTCAGGAATGAATGTGGGACGTGCGGCCATGGGAACCATGACAACCACACTGCTCCTTGCATATTCAGGCGGATATATTGCCCTTCTTATGACTTTTATGGCCCAGGGCACACCAATTATAAATATTTTGAACTATAAGTATGTTGCTTCGGAAGTTCTTGATACCCTTGTGGGAAGTTTCGGCCTTGTTACGGTAGCACCCTTTACGGCCCTTATGAGCGGGCTTATGCTTACGGGCGGCAGAAAGGAAAAATAAAAAATATACAGCGGAAAATTTCTCTGGAAAAAATAGTTTTGGTGCATTTGCCCCAGAGATATGCTGACTTTCAAGAGACGTTCGGACAGAACGCCTCTTTTGGTTTTTTAAAAATAAACAGCCCTCTGCCAAACTGCGGCAATTGAGGTTTTTAGTTGTTTAAGAGTTTGTATTGTGTTAAAATAAATAATTAGCGGAAATAATAGACGTGATAATGCTTGATTTCTTAAAGCAGAAGAAAACGGAGGCAGGCTTATGATCAGACTTATTGCCACTGATATGGACGGAACACTTCTTGACAGTGAAGGCAGACTTGACAGTGAAATATACGAAATAATAAAGGAACTTAAAGATATGGGCATAATGTTTGCCGCAGCCAGCGGAAGACAGCTTATGTCTTTAAAAAGAAAGTTTGAACCGGTTGATGACGACATAATATATATTGCCGAAAACGGCGGCTATGCGGTTAAAAACGATGAAGAACTGTATGTAAACGCCATGGACAGAGATGTGGTCTGCGAGATACTGGACACTGCGGAAGAAATAGAAAATGTTTCGCTCTTTTTGTGCGGCAAGAAGTATTCATATACCAATATACCCGAGCTTGCTGAAATAATGAGAAAGCCCGTATTCGGATATGAGATAAAATGTGTTGACGACCTTAAAAGCGTGGACGAAGACATATTTAAAATAGGGCTTTTTGACACCGTTGACCCCAGGGAAAGATCCCTTAAAATAATGAAGCCCAAATTTGAGGGCAGGGTGCATATGACCCTTTCGGGATATAACAGCCTTGACTTTTTGAATATTGATGTAAATAAGGGCGTGGCGCTTAAAAACATAATGGAGCGCTACGGAATCAAAAAGGAAGAGGCGGCGGCCTTCGGAGATAACTTCAATGACATAGAAATGTTTGATGAGGTAGGACACAGCTATGCAATGCTCAATGCCGACGAATATGTCAGAAGCAGGGCCAAAACCGTTATAGGAACCAATGATGAAAATTCAGTAATCAAGACCATAAAGAGTATTATTGAGGAGATACGCCGATGAAAAAAGTTGCAAGCCATGCTTTGGGATGCAAGGTAAACCAGTATGAGAGCGAAGCCATAGCCGAGCTTTTTGCTCAAAAGGGCTATGAAATCGTGGATATAGACGAATGGGCTGACATATATATAATCAATACATGTACCGTAACAAATTTCGGTGACAAAAAAAGCAGACAGCTCATAAGAAAAGTAAAAAGACAAAATCCCGAGGCAGTGGTAGCGGCCATCGGATGCTATGCCCAGACTGCTCCTGATGAGATTAAAAACATAGAAGGAGTAAATCTCATAATAGGAACAAAGGGCAGAAAAGATATAGTTGACCTGGTGGAGAGCTATGTGCCTGAGATGGGTGTTGTAAGCACCGTAGGCCAGATAGCAAAAGAAAGGGAATTCGAGCATCTTACCATAAGCAAACTGGCCGACAGAACAAGGGCCTATCTTAAAATACAGGACGGATGTTCTCAGTTCTGCTCATATTGTATAATACCCTATGCAAGGGGACCCATCAGAAGCCGTGACCCTGAGGATATAATGGACGAAGTAAAGGTGCTTGCCGAAAACGGTTTCAAGGAAATAATACTTACGGGTATACATGTGGCTTCCTATGGAAAAGATCTTAAGGGAGTTACCCTACTTGACGTAATAAAAAGAGTGCAGGCGCAGGAAGGCATAGAAAGAATAAGATTCAGCTCCGTGGAGCCCAACATAGTGACTGAGGAGTTTGCATCGGAGCTTTCAAAGCTTGATAAGGTCTGTGACCATTTCCATCTGTCCTTACAGAGCGGCTGTGACAGAACCCTTAAAAGAATGAACAGAAAGTATGACGCGGCGGGCTATGAGAGGGCCGTTGAGATTTTGAGAAAATATTTCCCCAATGTGGCCATTACAACGGATATAATTGCGGGATTCCCCGACGAGACCGATGAAGATTTTGAAAAGAGCCTGGAGTTTGCCAAGAAGATAGGCTTTGCGAAAATTCACGCATTCCCTTATTCACCTAAAAGAGGCACTCCTGCGGCCGTAATGCCCAATCAGATACTTAATGCCGTTAAAAACGAGCGTACTTCAAGACTGATAGAAGCCAGCGACCGTATGGCCGATGAATTTATCAAAAGTTTTGAAGGCAGGGTAATGCCTGTTTTATATGAAAGGGAAATAGAGCATAATATATACGAAGGCTATACCACAAACTACATAAGGGTGCTTTCCGAAAGCAGTGAAAATATTAAGAATAAAATACTTAATACGGAGATTGTGTCGTCAGAAGACGAAAAAGCAATAGGAAGGATACTTTAAAAAGTTAAGACTTTTTTAATTGCGTTGCAAATCCGGCGGAATTATTATAGAATTAATTAATACTAATGAAGATTAGAATTTTCTTTACATTGGGAGTGATAATATGGAAAAGAAAAATTCAATGAACGAGACTATGAGATTCGGGGCTGTAGAGAAAGAATATACAAGCGAAGCGGAAAAGATACTGCTTACGGTAACGGCTGCCCTTGAGGAAAAGGGATATAATCCCGTAAACCAGCTTGTGGGATATATACTTTCAGGAGACCCCACATATATAACCAGCTATAAAAATGCCAGAAGCATCATAAGAAAGCTGGAAAGAGACGAAATACTTGAAGAAATAGTTAAAGATTATCTGAGAAGAAAAGCTTGATAGACCGAAAGGAAGAATACATTGCGTATTTTAGGATTAGACCTGGGGGATAAGACCGTAGGCGTTGCGGTAAGCGATGCCCTTGGCTGGACTGCCCAGGGAGTTGAAATAATAAGAAGAAACAATCCTTCCGAGCATAAGCAGAGCCTTGGCAGGATTGCGCAGATAATAGATGAATACGGTGTTGAGGAGATAGTACTTGGATATCCCAAGAATCTTGACAACAGCGAAGGCGTACGCTGCGAAAAAACAAAGGCGTATAAAGAACATATGGAAAAAAGATTTCCCAAAATACCGGTAATACTGTGGGACGAAAGATTCAGTACGGTTGCCGCAAACAATTCGATGATGGCAGCTGGCCTGAGCCACGATAAGAGAAAGAGCGTCATTGATAAAATGGCGGCGGTATTCATATTACAGGGATATCTTGACAGCAGAAGATAAGAAAGGAAGAAAAAAATGGCAGACGAATTTAACAACATTGAAGACCTTGATGAGGAAATGGAAATCATCACAATGATTGATGACGAGACAGAAGAAGAAATAGAATTTGTTGTTATCGACAGAAAAACTCTTGACGGTACAGAATATTTACTTGTTATCGAAAGCTGCGATATAGACAATGACGAAGCAGAGGCTGCCGTGCTTAAGGTAGTAAGCGAGTCAGATGAAGACATCACATATTCCGTTATAGATGACGATGCAGAGTTTGAAGCAGCTGCGGCTCTTTTCGAGAGCGAAGATTACGACGTTGAGTATTGATAGATAAATTTTTAATTGCCGAAGGTACACTTCGGTAATTTAGTATGTCTTTTTTTAGAAACGATTTTTACATAGGCAGCCGATGGGCAGTCCATGTGATATATAAAATATAAGAATAGGAGGTGTTTTTTTGGCTTCAAAAAAACCAAAGTTAAAAGTAATTTCTTTGGGCGGATTACAGGAAATCGGTAAAAATATGACTGTGTTCGAATATGACAACGATATAATTATAGTTGACTGCGGTCTTGCATTCCCTGAGGACGATATGCTGGGAATAGACCTTGTCATACCCGACACATCATATCTTATCAAAAATATGGATAAGATAAGAGGCATAGTGCTTACCCATGGCCACGAGGACCATATAGGAGCTCTTCCCTATATCCTTAAGGAGATAAATGTTCCGGTATTTGGAACGCTTCTTACGCTTGGACTTCTTGAAAACAAACTTAAGGAACATGGCCTCAACAAGCTTGTCACTCTTCATACGGTCGTACCCAGGGAAAAGGTAAAGCTTGGCTGTTTCCAGGTAGAATTTATCCATACAAATCATTCCATAGCGGACGCTGTTGCGCTTGCTATAACAACACCTGTAGGAGTAGTTGTTCATACGGGTGACTTTAAAGTCGACTATACGCCCATTGACGGTGAAATACTTGACCTGCACAGATTTGCCGAACTTGGCAAGGAAGGAGTACTGCTGCTTTTAAGCGACAGTACAAACGCGGAAAGAAAAGGTTTCACCATGTCGGAAAGTTCGGTGGGAGGAGTATTCGACGATATATTCAGTGAAACGCCTAAAAACAGAATAATGGTGGCGACATTCTCGTCAAATATCCACCGAATACAGCAGATAGTAAATTCAGCTTATAAATACGGCAGAAAGGTAGCCATAATAGGAAGAAGTATGGTAAATGCCGTAAAAACATCAATCGAGCTGGAATATCTCAATATGCCTGATAATACCCTTATCGACATAAGCGAGATAAAAAATTATTCCGATGATAAGCTTGTTATTATCACAACGGGAAGCCAGGGAGAGACCATGTCGGCTCTTTCAAGAATTGCGTCAAACGAGCATAAACAGGTTTCCATAAAACCCGGCGACAAAATAATAATAAGCGCTTCATCAATACCGGGAAACGAAAAGAATATTTCAAATGTAATAAACGAGCTTACAAGAAAGGGCGCTGACGTTGTATACGAAGGAATAGCGGATATCCACGTTTCGGGCCACGCCAGACAGGAAGAGCTTAAACTTATGCTTTCCCTTGTAAAGCCCAAATATTTTATGCCTGTTCATGGTGAATATGTGCACCTGCTCAGCCATAGAGACATAGCAATGTCCCTTGGCATACCTAAGGAAAACATATTTATTATGAATATAGGAGATGTGCTTGAGCTCTCAAAGAAGGACGCCAAAGTAAACGGCACCGTGCCTGCGGGACAGGTGCTTGTTGACGGTCTCGGAGTCGGAGACGTAGGCAACATAGTTTTGAGAGACAGAAAGAATCTTTCCGAAAACGGACTTATGGTAGTTGTTGTTACAATTGATTCCGCTTCGGGAACAATACTTGCCGGACCCGACATAATTTCTAGAGGATTTGTATATGTAAGAGAATCCGAAGGACTTATGGAAGAGGCGAAAAATGTCATAAACGACGCCCTTATGAAGTGCGAAACAAGACATATTTCCGGCTGGTCAAACATTAAAAACATCATAAAAGACACGCTGAAAAATTTCCTCTGGCAGAAGACGAAGAGAAGCCCCGTTATACTGCCAATAATTATGGAGATATAAAGAAATGGCAAAGGATATTGATAACACCCTGCTAAGGCTGGTGTTAGCTCTGAAAGATACTGACGAATACCGTGAGTATATGAGAGCAAAGGCAAAAATAACTCCGGCTGATATGGAAAATATCCGTTCATATAAAAATCTGAGGGCATCACTTATGATGTCGCCTTCCGAGGAAAACGAAAACAGAGCGAGGGAAATCTGTAAAAATCTCATGCTTGATTTGGATACCAGAAATTATATGCTTTGCGAAAAGAAAGTTTTAAGTATGGTGGCCGGAATATATGATGAGATTGGAAGCGGTCTTAAGATAATATAAACTGGATAAAACCCCTCCGAATTAAATCGGAGGGATTTTTTTATAAGAACTTCTTAATCCCATTTTATTATTATTGCCAACGGGCACAAAACATTTTATAATATAAAACATCGAAAAATGAAGGAAGGTGTCGCAGTATGTCAAAGGCGTGGACGGCAGTAACAGCGTTAGTCCTGGCAGCTGTTATGAGTGTGCCGGTTTTGGCGGATACGTTTGTCGATACCGGAATATTGAGACTGGTAAACTCAAGCCATAGGATATCAAAGGATTTTGTGCCCGAAATGGTGCAGTATAAAAATACTTCATATTATCTTAATGATGAGGCGGCTGCGTCATTGGCCAGAATGCTCGCAGATATGGAAGAGGAGCTTGGCGAGGCACCCATGGTAGTAAGTACATACCGCTCCTACGAAAGACAGGAGGAAGTATATAACAGAGACGTCAACAGTGCCGTTGAAAGCGGCGTTGATATCGCCGATGCCATTAAGGGTACAAGCAGATATATAGCCCTTCCCGGAGCCAGTGAACATCAGACGGCTCTGGCGGTTGACCTTTCAAATGACGGCTCTCTTGAGGAAAACTTTATTGAAACAGAGGCCGGAGTATGGATAAAAGAAAACTGCCATAATTACGGATTTGTAGTAAGATATCCTAAGGAAAAGGAAAAATATACAGGCATAGGCTATGAGCCATGGCATATAAGATATCTTGGACAGCCCTTTTCCGATATACTGTATGAAAATGACTGGTGCCTTGAAGAATTCATAGCACATATGAAAAGAAATAAATATATGCTGTGGATAGATGACAGCAATATATGGACCATGTATTTTACGGAAGAGCCCAAAGGGGTATTTGACTCCAATACGGCTGTTTCGGATACAAACAGCGGCGGATATATTGTTACATCAAGAAGAAGTAAAAGCTCTCTTATTTCGGTAATAGATAACGATTTGAAAGCAAGAAAAGATATGCAGCTTAAGCTGTATACTATGATATGTGAAAATATGTCACAGCAAAGTGACGGACAGGCCGAGTAATTAAGGACTGTCCGTCACTTTGCTTTTATTAGAGCTTTTAAGAAATTTTCCGGCATTAAAGGTTAAACGGCGGTACAGAGATGATAGAGATACCGGCCTAAAATGCAGATGAAAAATTAAATATTATAAATGTAGGCGGTTTCCTTGAGGGGCTTTCCGCCTATATTGTCATCTAAAGTTTTTCCGCTTAAAACAAAGCCTGATTTTTTGTAAAATTTTATGGCTCTGATATTTTCTTCAAGAACCCATAAAAATATATTTTTAAAGTGCAAATTTGATAATTCGGATATGGTTTTATCAAGAAGCTGTTTTCCGATACCTTTATCCATATATTCCGGAAGAAGATATATGGATACGATTTCGCCAAAACTATGAAAATCAGAGAATCTGGAACGGCAGTAAGTCGATACGCCTATAAACTTCCCGTTATCCAGCATAACAAGGATATTCATTTCAGGGTCCTTTAAATGGGAAATCCAGTTTCCGCAGGGAATGCTGTCAAGAAATGTTTGAGGAATTATATTTTTATAGGCATATTTCCAGCTTTCCTCATAAATATGGCTTATTTTAGATAAATCATCATTGGAATTAAGATGTCTGATTTCCATTATATCCCTCCTTAGAACATAAGATTTATAATTTAAATATATCATAAGATTTTCAGCATATCAACTTATTATGAAGCAAAAACGGTCAAAATGTATATATGCTCTTTGTTCACTTTTGTTGCCATAAGGGGAGCGGTTGTGTATAATATAAAGTTGAGGTGTTTCAGTTGTCGATGAAAATAAATGAAATAAAGGATATATTTGAAAAAACGCCCGTAAATGACATACCCTTAAGAGCCGCGGAGTTTAAGGACGACGAAAGAGCGGGAGTCATTAAGCTGGTGGGAAAATATAATAAAAAATATAACGCATATCTTGAGGAGCTCAAAAGACTTGAAGAAATATCGGTTTTTGAAAAGGAGCTCAGAAATCAGGGATACCGTCTTATTGCGGGAATAGACGAAGTCGGCAGGGGTCCTTTGGCGGGCCCGGTCATAACGGCGGCTGTTATACTTCCCGAAAACTGCATCATAGAAGGCATAAACGATTCCAAAAAGCTTTCGGCTGCAAAGAGGGAGTATTTATCCGAAAAAATAAAGGAAGAGGCAGTAGCCTATTCCTTTGGTGCGGCAACTCCCGAAGAAATAGACGACATAAACATACTGCAGGCCACATACAGAGCCATGGCAAAGGCCATAGCAGGTCTTAAGACAAAGCCTGACTTTGTCCTTGCCGACGCAGTAACCATACCTCATATAAATGTTCCGCAGAGGGGCATAATCCATGGAGATGCCAGAAGCATATCCATAGGAGCCGCAAGCATAATAGCCAAGGTGGAAAGGGACTCTATGATGAGTGCCTATGAAGAAGTATATCCCGGATACGGATTTGACAGAAATAAGGGATACGGTTCAGCCGAGCATATAGAAGCGCTTAAAAAACTCGGACCCTGTCCTATCCATAGAAAGTCATTTATCAAAAATTTTGTAGAGATATGAAAAACAGCAGAGTTATCGGAAATGCCGCGGAAAATGCGGCGGCAGTATGGATAGAAAAGAATAAGGGATATATTGTTTTAGAAAGAAACTACAGCTGTGCCGCGGGCGAGATAGATATAATCGCTAAAGATAAAGACACGACGGTGTTCATTGAAGTGAAATACCGCAAAAATACGGAAAAGGGCTACCCTTCGGAGGCGGTCACAGAGACTAAACAGAAAAGAATAATAAGAACTGCCATGGCCTATGTTTCAGAAAACAACACGGATAACATAAGGTTTGATGTGGCGGAGATAGTTGAAAAAGACGGCAGGAAATATATCCGTTATATTGAAAATGCTTTTGAATGGAGGTCGTATCCATGGTATTGAATAAAAGAGGAGAACTTGAGTACTATACCTTTGAAAGCCTTGAAAATACAAAAATAGCCGGACACTGTTTTACTACAAGAATGGGCGGAGTGAGCGAAGGAAACTTAGGAACGCTTAATCTGGGATTTTCAAGGGGAGATAAAAAAGAAAACGTAGATAAGAATTTTGATATAATATGTTCTGCCCTTGGGGTAAAGAAAGAAGACTGTATTACCTTAAGGCAGGTTCATTCCACAAAAATTGTTAAGGCTGATGAAAGCTTAAAGGGAATGGGATTTAGAGACGATATCGAGCGCATTGAGGCCGACGGACTTGTTACAAATAAGAAAGGCATTGTCCTTGTAACATTCCACGCCGACTGTGTTCCCCTGTATTTTGTAGACACGAAAAATAAAGCTATAGGACTGGCGCATTCAGGATGGAGAGGAACAGCTGACGGAATGGGCGAGAAAATGCTCAAAACCATGGCAGACGAGTATGGCACAGACCCCGCAGATGTGGCAGCAGCCATAGGACCGTCCATAGGAAAATGCTGTTTCCAGGTAGATAAGCCTGTAGTTGATATATTCAGGAACAATTTTAAGTTTGCTGATAAATATATAAGGGACGATGAGTCTTACCCCGGAAAATATAAGATAGACCTTTGGGGCATAAACAAAGAAATGTTTATGGAATGCGGGGTAAAAGAAGAGAACATAGAAATCGGCGGCCTGTGCACCATGTGCAGACCTGACATATTCTATTCCCATCGTGTTATGGGAGAAGAACGCGGGACCATGGCAGCCTTCCTTTTTTTGAAATGAGGTAATTTTTTGGAAAATATTAACGTAAACAAAAAGGAAAATGTTATAATAAGCGTTGAAGAGGGAAGCATAGCGGAAGAAATAGGCATTGAGCCCGGAGATATACTTGTTTCCATAAACGGAAAAGAGATAAAGGACGTATTTGACTACAGATATATGATAAATGACGAATATCTGGAGATGATACTTAAGGATTCCGAGGGCGAGGAATATGAGGCTGAGATTGAAAAAGACTATGACGAAGATATCGGCATAATATTTGAGAGCGGCCTTATGGACAGTGCCAGAAGCTGCAGCAATAAATGCATATTCTGCTTCATAGACCAGCTGCCAAAGGGAATGAGAGAGACCCTTTATTTTAAAGATGACGACACAAGACTCTCTTTTCTGCAGGGAAATTATGTTACACTGACAAATATGAAGGACAGTGACATAGAGAGAATAATATATTATCATCTGTCACCCATAAATATTTCCGTCCATACCACAAACCCTGAGCTCAGAAAAATGATGCTCCATAACAATAAAGCAGGCAATATTATGGAGAGAATGAGGCTTTTGGCCGATGCGGGAATCGAGCTTCATCTTCAGGTGGTGCTCTGTAAAGGAGTTAATGACGGAGCGGAGCTTGACAGGACCATTGAGGATATAACAAAATTATTCCCCCATGCAAGAAGTATGTCAGTGGTGCCCGTAGGACTTACGAAATACAGAGACGGGCTGTTTAAACAGGAGCCCTTTACAAAGGAAGATGCGGCCCTTGTAATAGACCAGATAGAGGGCTGGCAGAGAAAAAATCTTGAAAAGTTCGGCTCAAGGATAGTATATTCCGCCGATGAGTTTTATCTCAAGGCAGAAAGGGAAATACCCGAGCCCGAATGTTATGAAGATTTTCAGCAGTTTGAAAACGGTGTCGGAATGCTTTCATATTTTAAGTCGGAATTTTATGAGCTTCTGCCAAATATCAATGACGGTGAAAAGAGAAAAAGAAAACTTTCCCTTGCTACCGGATATGCGGCCTATGACCTTATAAAGCTTGTGGCTGACGAAATAATGAAGAAGTGTCCTGACATTGAAATAGATGTATATAAAATAAAGAATAACTTTTTCGGAGATATGATAACCGTGTCCGGACTGCTTACGGGCAGGGATATAATAGAGCAGCTTAAGGGAAAGGATTTGGGAGAATATCTTATTCTGCCCGACAGTCTGCTCAGAAACGGAGAAACAATTCTTCTTGACGATATCTATATTTCCGATATTGAAAGGGAACTTGGAATAAAAATAAAGATTGCGCTTAATTCCGCAGAAAGTTTAGTAAATATGATAATGGAGGATATATAAATGAGCAAACCTATAGTTGCCGTTGTAGGCAGACCCAATGTAGGAAAATCGACTCTTTTTAACAGGCTTGCCGGCGAGAGGATATCTATTGTCCAGGACAGACCGGGAGTTACAAGGGACAGAATATATGCAGATGTTGAATGGCTGAACTATAAATTCACACTTATTGATACAGGCGGAATGGAACCTGACGCGGAAGACATAATTTTAAGACAGATACTCAATCAGGCACAGATAGCCATTGAGACAGCCGACGTTATAATATTTGTTACGGACGTTAAGCAGGGTGTAACCGAAGCCGACGCACAGGTTGCAAATATGCTCAGACGTACAAAGAAACCCGTTGTCCTTGCGGTAAACAAGGTAGACGATATGCGTAAGGAAAACCTTGACGTTTATGAATTTTACAGCCTGGGCATAGGCGAAGTATACCCTATTTCGGCAGGACAGGCTCTGGGCCTTGGAGATATGCTTGATGCCGTATGTGACCACTTCCCCGAAGGAGCAGAAAACGTTGAGGAAGAAGACGTAATAAAGGTTGCCCTTATCGGTAAGCCTAACGTTGGAAAATCATCTCTCATAAACAGAATACTCGGTGAGGACAGGCTTATCGTAAGCAATATCCCCGGCACAACAAGGGATGCCATTGATACACCCTTTGAGCTGGACGGTCAGAAATATGTCCTTATCGATACGGCAGGAATGAGAAGAAAGAGCAAGATTAAAGAAGATATTGAAAAATTCAGTATAATCAGAGCCGTAGCAGCCGTTGAAAGATGCGATGTTGCTGTCCTTGTAATAGACGCTCAGGAAGGCATAACCGACCAGGATACAAAGATTGCGGGAATAGCCCACGAAAGAGGAAAAGCGGCCATAATTGCCGTAAACAAATGGGACGCCATCGAAAAAGACGACAAGACCATGAACAAATTCCTGAAGGATATAGCCAATGAGCTTGCTTATATGGCTTACGCTCCCAGAGTGTTCATATCTGCTCTCACAGGACAGAGAGTTATTAAGATGCTTGATACGGTTAAGGAAGTATATGCAAATAACAGCCTCAGAGTTTCAACAGGTGTGCTTAATGACGTACTTGTTGAGGCCATGGCTATGCAGCAGCCTCCTGCTGAAAAAGGACGCCAGCTTAAAATATACTATATGACTCAGGTAGGAATAAAGCCTCCCACATTCGTTATATTCGTAAACGACAGAGAGCTTATGCACTTCTCGTACAGAAGATATATTGAAAATCAGCTCAGGCAGAACTTTGGATTCAAAGGAACACCAATTCATTTCATAGTGAGACAAAAGGGAGAAAAAGAATAATGTTCAGAGTTATATGTCTTGTAATAGGCTACTTTTTAGGATGTATACAGACAGCGTATTTTGTGGGACGATTCAGCAAGGTGGACCTGAGCAAAAAAGGCAGCGGAAACTTAGGCACCACAAATACGGTTCGTGTCCTTGGACTTAAAAAAGGACTTATAACATTTTTCTGCGATGTGTTTAAGTCGGCGGCGGCGTTTTATATATGCTATTTTATTTTTAAGGAAAATGCCGTTGTGGCAGGTTTTTACGGCTCAGCCGGAGCCATAATCGGACATGACTTTCCGTTTTTCCATAAATTTAAAGGCGGCAAGGGAATTGCGGCAATGCTTGGAATGATGCTCGGAGCATTCCCCATTCCTGCTATATTCGTATACATAATAGCAATACTTATTCTGCTCAGCGGATATGTATCGGTCACATCGCTCACACTTTCCGTGCTTATACCCGTATCACTGTATATAAGCGGGTATCCAAGTGAAGTTGTGGCAGTAACTTCGGCGCTGGTGGTTTTAGCCTTCATACAGCACAGAGAAAACATAAAGAGACTTATAAACGGAACAGAAAGCAGATTTGATATAATCGGTAAACTCAAACCTAAAAAGAAGGAGATGTAAGTTATGAAAAAGGTATCCGTTATCGGAAGCGGAAGCTGGGGTACGGCTCTTGCGGTAATGCTTGACAAGTACGGCCACGACGTAACTGTATGGTCTTGGCAGGAGGAAGAGGCAAGAAGAATACGCGAAGACGGGGAACATAAGGAATTCCTTCCCGGGGTGCCCATCAGAAAAGAGATAAAAATAGTTACATCACCCGAAGAAGCGGTCAAAGACGCGGAAATAATAATCGCGGCTGTTCCTTCAAAGTTTGTAAGATTTAATATGGAAAAATTCTCACCCTATTTCAAAAAGGGCCAGATAATAGTAAACGTGGCAAAGGGACTGGAGGACGGAAGCCTTAAGACCCTTGCGGAAGTAATACAGGAATGTGCCCCTGAATGTGAAGTAGCGGTGCTTTCAGGACCAAGCCATGCCGAAGAAGTCGGAAGGGGAGTTCCTACGGCGGCGGTAATAGCGGCTAAAAATGAAGAGACTGCAAAAATGATACAGCATGAATTCAGCAATCCTGTTTTCAGACTTTATACAAACACAGACGTAATAGGCGTTGAAATCGGTGCAGCCATGAAAAACATAATCGCTCTGGCTGCGGGAATGAGCGACGGTCTTGGATACGGAGACAATACAAAGGCAGCCCTTATGACAAGGGGAATGGCTGAGATAAAGAGACTTGGAGTTGCCATGGGAGGAGAAGAAAAAACATTCTTCGGCCTTTCCGGAATAGGTGACCTTATCGTTACATGTACAAGTATGCACTCAAGAAACAGGAGAGCGGGCATACTTTTAGGCCAGGGAAAATCCCTTGATGAGACCCTTAAAGAGGTACATATGGTCGTTGAAGGAGTAAATACCGCAAAGGCGGCCTATGAGCTTGCAAAGAAATACAATGTAAGTATGCCTATCACAGAGGCCATAAACGGCATACTCTTCAGAGGCGATGATGCCAGAGATGTTGTTTATAATCTTATGATGAGAGACAAAATATCAGAGGCATAAAACAAAAAGCGCTTAGAAATAAGCGCTTTAATTTTTATAAGAATAAATACGGCGTACCGAATAAAAGACCTATAATTATACCTGCCAGTATATCGGAAGGATAATGCACTCCGGCGAAAAGCCTGGATAAAGCCACAAAAATTGATACCACAAGACCGATAATGCCAAGGGTGGTGTTTATATAAAACAGAGATGTGGTTATAACGAAGGAGCTCGAGCAGTGAAGGCTTGGAAAGCTGTGGCCGCTGGAATGATTTTCTAAGGGCGTCACATCAAGCACATCAAAGGGTCTGGGACGGTCTATTTTATTTCTGAAACGGGTAACCAGCACCAGCTCTATAAGAGGCATTGCCGCAAAGGCAAATATCCTGGAGTCCAGCCTTATGGCCAGTATGGGCATCATACCGTAAAAAAGAACCATCATAACTTTGGGGGACATATCGTTTATAAATATAATAGGCTTATGAAGAGCCTTGTGCTTTTGAACGAAGTTATAGACGCACATATATATTTTTGTATCCAAAAAAATCACCTCGGAAAAGAACTATTTTTGATGATAGCATATTTTCCGAGGTTTTTAAATATTTTTCTTTTTATTTGAGAGTCCAAGAATATAGTCGGCTGATACTTTGTAATATTTGCAGAGCGTAATGAGATGCCTTATGGGAAGTTCATTGGCTCCCCTTTCATATCTGGCATACATGGTCTGAGATGTTCCAAGTATCTCTGCTATCTCGGCCTGAGTTTTGTCATTGTCTTCTCTTAAATTTCTTATTCGCTGAATATAATCCACCTAATCACCTGCCATTTCGATTTGATGTTAACATTTTATTTTTAATATTATTGACTTTAGTAAATATATTTACTAAAATTAAAGGGGTATTGTAGTAAATTTATGTATTAAGGAGTGGGAATATGAAAAAGTGGATTTTACTGGCCGCAGCGGCATTGGCAATAATATATGTATGTGTTTTTTCCGCATCTTTTGAAATTTATGTTCCTGATGTAATCGAAATCGAATGCGGAAGCGGATTTTGTGTGGACGACTATATAGAAATAAAGGGCAATAAAGAAAACATAACCCTTGAATACAGGGATAACATAGATGTCAATATACCGGATACATATACTTTGGACATTACTGCCGTCAACAAAAATGGCAGAACAGTAGAAAAAAGCGTGACCGTTAAAGTGGTAGAAAAGGAAAATAAAGAAAATGGAGAATAGAAAAAGCATCATCTGATAAGCAGATGATGCTTTTTAATTATTTTAAAAATGGTGAGCCATTTTTGGCAACAGACATGGCTATTTTTTCGGGTGTTATGGGAAGCTCGCAGAAACGCTCGCCTGTGGCATTGTATACTGCGTCAGCTATGGCAGGAAGGGGAGTGTTAATAACTACCTCTCCGATGGATTTTGCTCCGAAGGGGCCTTCTCCTTCATAACTGCTTTCAAACTCAACGTTTATGTGTCCGATATCTACCCTTGAAGGTATCTTATACTGCATAAATGAGTTTTCAAGGACATTTCCCTTATCGTCATAGGTTATGTTTTCGGTAAGAACCATACCTATTCCCTGAAGGATACCGCCCTCAGCCTGTACACGGGCAAGATTGGGATTTATGGGTGTTCCGCAGTCAACGGCAGCCGCATAGTTTATTACTCTTGTTTCTCCTGTCTCAAGGTCAGTTTCAAGCTCAGCCGCACCTACCATAAAGGGAGGGGGTGATATATGTGAGCTGTGGGTATCGCTTGTTACAAGGGCAATATTGTTTCCGCAGGTGGATGCTGCGGCAATATCAAAGAGAGACGCCTTTTCGGTTTTTCCGTCCTTTGTGCAGAAAACAAATTTTCCGTCAAACTCGGCTTCGTTTTCATCACAGCCAAGCATTTTCGCTCCAAGAGTGATTATTCTCTTTCTCAGCTCAATAGCGCAGTTTTCAACGGCTTTACCCGTGAGATATGTGGTGCTTGATGCGTATGAGCCTGAGTCGTAAGGAGATATGTCTGAGTCAGCTCCTGCCACATTTACCATATCATATTCACATTCAAGAACTTCAGCGGCTATCTGGGAAAGTATTGTGTCACAGCCTGTGCCCATATCTGCCGCTCCGATGATAAGTGTATAGAAGCCGTCCTCCTCAAGCTTAAGGATGGCTGAACCTACGTCAACGTCAGTAATTCCTGAGCCCTGCATGGCCATACCCATACCAACGCTTCTTACCTTGGAGTTTCCGATATATTTTACGGGATATTTGTTATCCCAGTCTATCATTTCCTTAACTTTTGCAAGACATCTGTCAAGGGCACAGCTTGTATTTACCTGATTGTAGTAAGCAGGCATAACATCGCCCTCATGGATGATGTTCTTTTCTCTTATTTCAAAGGGGTCCATGTTAAGCTTGTGGGCAAGCTCGTTTACGGCTGACTCAACTGCGAAAAGTCCCTGGGTAGCACCGTATCCTCTGTATGCTCCCGATGACATTATATTTGTATATACTACATCGCTGTTGAATCTGAATGCTTCTACCTTTCCGTAGAGAGGTATTGATTTATGGCCTGTAAGTCCTACCGTTGTGGGTCCATGTTCTCCATAGGCGCCTGTGTTTGAAAGGGTATAAAGGTCTATGGCCTTTATTATGCCGTCCTTTGTGGCACCAAGACGTACATGCATTTCCATCTCATGACGGGGTGTGGAAGCAGTAAGACATTCCTGTCTTGAAAATACTATTTTTGAAGGCTTTCCTGTCTTCCATGTAACGAAAGCAGGATATATTTCGGATATGGAAGTCTGTTTTGCTCCGAATCCTCCGCCTATACGGGGCTTTGACACTCTGACCTTTGTTTTGGGTATGCCAAGGGCATTTGCTATTATCTTTCTGCAGTGGAAAACTATCTGTGTGGAACTTACCACATTGAGTCTTCCGAAATGGTCCATGGTACAGAATGTGCAGAAAGGCTCCATCATGGACTGCTGGTTTGCTTTTGTATGATAAACTCTGTCGATTATGACATCACAGTTTTTCATTACTGCGTCCACATCGCCTTCGGAACATTCGTCGTGGGCGCAGAGATTTCTTTTGTTGTCGGCGCCTACGGGGCATATACTTTCCCAAGTGTCCTCGGGATGAACAAGTACGGGGTTGTCAAGAGCCTTATGAAAATCAAGGACAGGCTCAAGTACTTCATAATTTACATTTATAGATGATATGGCACGGTCAACGCACTTTTCATCCTTTCCGGCCACAATGGCAACGGGGTCGCCTACATGACGTACATGACGGTCAAGGATAAGTCTGTCATAGGGGCTGGGCTCCGGATAGGTCTGTCCGGCAAGGGTAAATCTTCTGCTGTCCTGGGGAACGTCTTCCCAAGTGAATATGGCTTCGATGCCCTCGATTTTTTCAGCCACACGGCAGTCTATTTCTTTTATTATCGCATTTGCATGAACAGAGCGGAGCAGCTTTACAACAAGGCAGTCAGCGGGAGCTATATCCTGGGTGTATACGGGCTTTCCGCTTAAAAGCTGCATCGCGTCTTTTTTTCGTATGGGTTGGTTTACGAATCTCATTTGCCATTCTTCCTTTTCAAAAATTCCTGTATTCCTCTAAGCTGTCCCTCATATCCGGAGCATCGGCAGAGGTTGCCGGCAAGGTATTCCTTTATTTCGTCTTCCGAGGGAGAAGGATTTTCTCTTAAAAGAGCTATGGTGTTCATAATAAAACCGGGATTGCAGAATCCGCACTGCTCGGCACCCTGGTCCGCTATGAACTGTGTAAATTCGGCGGCTTCTTCCTGAAGCCCTTCAAGGGTATGAACTCTCTTTCCGTCGGCCCTTGCGGCAAGGACTGAACATGAAAGGACAGGCTTGTCCTCAAGAAGTACCGTGCAGAGTCCGCAGTTTGAAGTTTCACAGCCCCTTTTAACACTAAGGCAGCCGTTTTCCCTTACAAAATCTATAAGAAGCATATCAGGCTCTATTTCCTGATTGATTGTTTTTCCGTTGAGATTTATTGAAACGAGCATTATTTTACACCTCCAAAGCCTTCATAGGCACGTTTTGCAAGAACTTTTACAAGATGGGTTCTGTATTCCGCTTTGGCACGCATATTGCTTCCTGTCTCTATTTTTTCTGCCGCTTCAAGGGCAAAGCTTTCCGCATATTTGCAGTCTGAAAGATTTTTTTCAAATATTGTTGCTTTTGCGGGTCTTGCTCCTACGGCTATTCTTATTTTCTTTCCGTCTGTTGCTGCCGCGCAGGTAAGTACAGAGAAGTCTGTCCTTGTATTTCTTACGGAATAATAATGGAATTTCATAGGTGTCTTTTTAACTATAAGGCGTACAAGAATGTCATTGTCGTGCTTCATATTGACAAACTCACTGAGGGGAACAATGCCTCCCTTATACAGCTCAACATAGCTGTCCATGGACATAAATACGCTTATGACATCGGAAAAACCGTATCTTCCGAAAATACTTCCGCCTACAGTGGCAAGGTTTCTGAACTGTACGCCGACTATTGAGCGGAGAGCCTCTTTAACGCTTCCGCAGCTGTATGAATCAAGTCCGCTGTGAAGCTCAAGGTCACGCAGAGGTGTAAGACAGCCGATAATAAATTCCTCATCTGTCTCCTCAATGGTACCAAGTCCAAGCTCTGACATATCTATAAGTTTGTTTAAGTGAGATGTGGACATTTTGAGCCACATCATGCCGCCGATTATTTTGTTGCTGCGGCGCTGATTAAGTTCCCAGGCCTCTTCAAGGCTTTTAACTTTTACAAATTCTTTTGCAGTGAACATTTTATACACATACCTTTTTATATATTTTTTCAACATTTCTGAGTTTATCATATTGTACCGCCATTGGCAATGAAGAAAGTGAGGTTTTTGGCTTAAATTCAGCAAAAATCGTGGTTTTCTATATAAATGGGACGGGAAATTCAAGTTATATAGGATAAAAAGACGGAATATATAAAAAAAGGTGGAAAAAGGAGGAAATTTACCTGCGGATATACTAAGCACTCATTTGATTAACGATAAGTTTTAAAAATTAATCCAGAAAAGTAATGAATAAAAGGGCAACTATAACTAGTTTGCCCCTGTATTGCTTTTATATATAGTTTCTGGTAGTTCATCTAAATTATCAATTATTTTATCAATGTCAAGAGTACTTTTTGATGTGTCTATTATATTATCAAAATTACTTGTAAAAACCTCTACTGGTGAGCCAGATACGCCTGTACAATAACACTTGGTTGTATTAATTCTACTGCCAAAACCATTGTCAGCTGAAAAATCTATTAATACATAGAATCTATAATTAGTTTTAGAGAGCTTTACATCAACACTGTATAGTTCAAAACTGCTTTTATTCAATAGATGGGAGATTTGGTAATTGATTACTTTGATAGCTGCAAGCTCATAATTATTTGGTGACATTGCATTCAATAGTTTATGTTCACCGCCATCTGTTAGATAATCAATTTTTAGTCTTTCTCCAGATGAAAGACGGCTATATTTTTCATAAATGTTTTTAACTTCAATATATGGAGGAATATTTCCATCAGATAGATTTAATGATATATATTCGATTATTTCGTTCATTGAATCTAAGTCAAATGATAAATAATTCTGCAAAGTTTTATAGTTTGTTACTTTTCCTTTTTCTGAATTGCTTAATTTTTGATATTGTTGCTCTAATAATGAGATTTCTTCATAAGTAGGTAAACTGTCAATAAAAAGAGATTTAATTTCTGATTTTATTTCTTCCCCAGACCGGGTTTCATTACTGCAGCCTGTAAACAGAAATAATACAGAAATTATTAGTATTATAATTGTTTTTTTCATTTTATCTATATAACCTCCGTATAATATTTTTATTCATTATAAGCTGATTTTAAGATTGTGTCAATTAAACTATACATATATTGATAATGAATTATCTATAATAGATATTATATACTACAGACAGCAAAGGAGTTGAGTTCTGATGTTGGCTGAGAGAATTAAATCACTGAGGCAAAAAAGTGGAATGTCACAAGCTGAACTGGCAAGAAAATTGAATGTTACACGATCCAGCGTTAATGCATGGGAACTTGGAATATCAACGCCGACAACTCAGTATGTGGTTGAATTTGCTAATTTATTTCACGTGTCCAGTGACTATATATTAGGGATAGAAAGTGATATGAAACTTGATATCAGCAGATTTAATGAAGAAGAAATAAATTTGATATATGACTTGGTCAAATATTTTGATAAAAACAAAATGAAATAAAAGTTTTAAACAAATCAATATTCTAAAAAGATTTTCTAATAATATATAACCTGTTTTTTGGCAGTATCGGATATATAAGTACCGATACTGCCTTTATTATTTATTTTCTAATAGTTTAAATCTCATTGCTGTTTATTACCTTTTTCGACAGGCAACCTGTGTTAGTCTTTTAATAATAAATAATAAGCCTCCCGAAATCATATATCCGGGAGGCGAACATAAATATGAGAAGAAATTGGGATTTTTAAAGATTGGAAAGGTTTGGCTTATATTTCAGCAGGCTTTCTGCTCAAGTCTTAATCTGTCGGCAATAAGTGCGATAAACTCACTGTTTGTGGGTTTGCCCTTATGGTTGTTTACCGTATAGCCGAAAAGTGAATCTATGGCATCAATCTTGCCTCTGCTCCAGGCAACTTCAATGGCGTGGCGGATAGCTCTTTCAACTCTTGAAGGTGTGGTATTGCACTTTTTGGCAATGGCAGGGTAGAGCTCCTTGGTGATGTAGTTAAGTACGTCCATGTCATTAACTGACATTATTATGGCTTCACGCATATAGTGATATCCACGGATATGGGCGGGAACACCGATTTCGTGAAGTATATTGGTAACCTTTGCTTCAAGGTCATAGGCAGTGGCCTTTTCCGAAGCTGTGGAAGTAACAACGGCCTTTACATTTCCGCTCTCACCGCTTTTTGCATATTTGAGCTGTCTGATGCGGATAACAAGGGCGTCCATATCAAAGGGTTTTACGATGTAGTATTCGGCGCCAAGCTCGATGGCTCTCTGAGTTATTTTTTCCTGATTAATGGCCGAAAGCATTATGCATACAGGACGCTGCATACGGTCGGAATGTTTCTGAAGCTTTTCAAGTACTCCAAGGCCGTCAAGTCTGGGCATTATGCTGTCGATGATAGCTATATCGGGCTTAAGCTCTCTTATTTTATTGAATGTGTCGATGCCGTCATGGGCTGTAGCAACGACCTCGATATCTTCCTGCTTATTCAGATATGCGCTCACAACATCGCAAAAGTCTTTATTATCGTCCGCAAGTATCAGTCTAATTTTGTTCTGGCTCAAAGTAATTACCTCCTATGATAAACGTGGTTAATTGTTATTTTGTAAAATATTAGAAAATATGTAATATATTTACATTCAAATACATTATAATCACGACTTAGGTATTTTGCAATGGTTTTTTTCAAAAATATGGAAGAAAATATCGACAGAGTTTAACAATTAACGGCAAAAAATAAGCGGAAATAAAAAAAGAATCCCCTTTTCGAGATTCTTTTTATGGAAATAAAGGCCTAAGGCCCGTAAATAATATGTCTATAAAGTGAATAAAACAGATAAAAACAAATGTATAATTTTTTCCGTTAAAGGGAAATGCCCCTTTTATCGGGTTTTATCGGGCATACCGTAAATGGCAAGGGAAGTGTTTTTATATCTTTTGTCTTCGGAAATATCCAGAGAAAACCATTCGGGAGGAATAAAGGCTTCCGCCTCATCTATGCTTTTGAATTCCACTTCCACGGTGAGAAGCCCCATAAGATTTTTATGGTATACGTCAAGCTCCGCGGTAAGTGAACCGCCTAAAGGTATAAGATATCTTGTTTTGCTGACGGATGGAGTTTCCGCCTTTTTCATAAGGGAATCATACTGGTCCCTGGTAAGCTCAAGCTCAAACTCCTCACGGGCTATGGCGCCTTTTCCCTTTACTGTAAGTATAAATGATTCGTCGCTTTTTCTCAGACGTATGGTAGGGTCAGTGCTTATATATGTCTGTTCGATTTCTTTTTTGGGAAAAGATTCGAGATTTTCAGGGATTTGTTTTACAAGGAATTTTCTTTCGATTTCCATAGACACACCTCTTCTGCTGTTAAAGAAATTAAATGATTTTGTTAATTGTATTATATTGTATTGTGGATTTTTTGATTATACTATATACTCAGAATATATCAAAAACAAGGGGAGATATTAAAAATGAAAAAGGTATATTTATTTCTTGCATACGGTTTTGAAGAGGTGGAAGCACTCACTACAGTTGACCTTTTAAGAAGGGCAGGAATTGAGGTCATAACCGTTTCTATTTCCAGCAGTAACGCCGTTACGGGAGCCCACAGCATTCCCGTTATAGCTGATATAAAACTTGATGAAAGTTCATTTGATGACGCTGACGCAGTTGTACTTCCCGGCGGACTTCCCGGAGTTGACAATCTCGGAGCATGCGAAAAGCTTTTAAATATAATAAAGAGCAACTATGAAAGCGGAAAATATGTATGTGCTATATGTGCCGCTCCAATGATACTTGGAAAAATGGGCATACTTAAAGGTAAAAAGGCTACTTCATATCCCGGATGTGAGGGTGCGCTTCTTGGAGCGGATATTTCCGAGGATAAAGTATGTACCGACGGAAATATCATTACTTCAAGAGGTGTGGGAACAGCCATTGATTTTGCCTGTGAAATAATAAAAACTCTTGCAGGCCAGGAAAAATCAGCAGAAATAAGAAAATCAGTTCTTGCGGACTGATTATATATAAATATTGCTGAAAAGTGTTTCCAAAAGGCCTTTATGAAGAATCGTCACGCCCATATCAGAGAAGGCCTTTAAAACTATTGAAATATCGATATTGTATATGTATGAAATCTGCTCCGGTGAATATGTATCTGTAAGGCCGCATTCCAATTGGCGCCTGAAGGCGGTACAAAGTTCGCCGGAGCCGTTTTTCATTATAAGGACCAGCGAAAAGGGCGTTATACAGCCTATTCCCAGCTCGGAAGTTATTTTGTCGAACTCGGAGGAGGACATATCCAGTATTTTAAGAATGCTTTCCTTCGAATAGGGCGCCGGCTGGGTCTTTATAAACAGGTCTATTTCCCTTAGTTTTGACAATATATTAGTGCGGTAGTGGGTAAGAAAAGGTTCCCGCTGCTTTGAGATGCTCATAATGGGGCCTCCTTGATAATTTAAGTGAAAAAATATATAATCCATTATAAACAAATATAAATCGGAGTGCTATATGTAATATATGGTCTTTGATGGGCAGGTGTTTAATTTGAATGCGCTGGAAAAATATTTCAGGTACCGCCAGAGCCTTATCGACCAGTATGTAAAGGGCGATATGACAAAAAGAGAGTACCTTCAGGCCAATTATGAGGCCGTTGTATATAACGACATCAAGCCGTTTAAAAACATAGATACAGTGCTGAAGGGACTTTTTAACTATCAGTATTATAATGCGAGAGCAAAGGAAAAAAAGCAGGCAAGCACCATAAGGGACCTGAGTTTTGATGAGAAAAAAGAATATCTGGACAGCTGCAATTATTTTTACAGCAGAAAAGACAGAGCTACCCTGAAAGTATTGGAGCTTTTGGAATACAAAGGTGTGGAAGCCTATTTTATAAAGGTAAGGTCCAAGGAGCTCAGAGGAAAACTTTTTGAAATAATACTTACGGACTACAATATGATTTTACATTCCACCAATGAGCTGATACTGAAAAGACTGATTGAAGAAGAAGTTTTCAGTGAAGGAAGCAGGAAATCCCTTATTGACGGATATATAAACCAAAGATACTGAAAGAAGAAAGCGGAAGTATGAGCGGCTTATTATGTTTGGAAACGGAGGCTGTATATGAAAATCGTCATTATACACGGACAGAGCCACCAGGGGTCTACCTGCCATATAGCGAGACAGCTGGCGGAAAAGCTGAAGGGAGAAACAAAGGAATTTTTTCTTCCCAGGGATTTTGATAATATATGCACGGGCTGTACGGCCTGCTTTAAAAAGGATGAGAAACTCTGTCCCCACCATGAAAAATTAAAGCCTTTGACAGAGGCCGTTGACGAGGCTGACGTAATCATACTGGCAAGCCCGGTATACGTATACCATGTGACCGGGGCCATGAAAAACTTCCTGGACCATTACTGATACCGATGGATAGTGCACCGCCCGGAAGAAACTATGTTCAAGAAACAGGCAGTATGTATTTCCACGGCGGCAGGTGCGGGCACAAAGAGCACCTGCAAAGATATGGCGGACAGTATGTTTTTCTGGGGCGTGGGAAAGATATATAAAATATGAGTCAATGTCAGAGCTACCTCGTGGAAAGACGTAAAGCCTGAAATAAGGGCGGTTATTGACAGAAAAACGAGCGAAACAGCAGGAAAAATCAGGAAAAACTACGGCAGAGTAAAGCCTTCCCTGAAAACAAGGATGTTCTTTGAGGTTGTACGCAGACTGGTAAAAAGGGGCTGGACCGAAGAAGACAGCATATACTGGCAGAAAAAAGGCTGGCTGGGAAACAAAAGACCTTGGAAATAAAAAGGTTTTAAGCCGAAAGATAAAAATAACAGGATACGGCCTGATAAGGAGTGGTTTTAATGCGCAGAGTGTATTATAACGGAACAATAATAACCATGGAAGATGATATATATGCCGACTATGTTGTGACGGAAAACGGCATAATAAAAGAGACAGGCAGAGGCAGTGCGCCTGAGGCTGACGAATATGTGGACCTTAAAGGAAATACACTTATGCCGTCATTTATAGACCCCCACAGCCATATGACATCGGTGGCCTATTCGTTTTTGAGGGTGCAGCTTGACGAAATAACTTCAATTAAAGAAATAAAAGAAAAAATAGAGAAATTCATAGTTTCGGAAAACAAACAGAATCAGTGGGTCGTAGCCATGGGATACGACAATAATATACTTGAGGAAAAAAGGCACATAACCCATAAGGACTTGGACGAAATACCGGGAGGGTGTGCCATTGTAGTTGAGCATAAGTCGGGACATTCGGGAGTATTCAATACGGAAGCCCAGAAAAGACTTGGCATAACATCATCCGTAAACGGCCTTATGGAAGAAACTCCCTATCTTGAAAAGCTCAAAGAAATTCCCCTTGAAGAGGGCCAGGCACTTATGGACGCCTATAAAAAGGCTCAGGACAAATATTTTTCCTACGGCATAACCACAGCCCAGGAAGGTTACGGCCTTGGTATGCTTCTGCCCCTGTATAAGGGACTGATGGAAGCGGGAATTTTAAAGATAGACCTTGTGGCCTATCCCGATTTTGACAGCATTGAAAAATGGTATTCGGCCTTTCATAAAAGCAGAGATGAATATGACAGATGCTTTAAAATAGGCGGACTTAAAATAATGCTTGACGGCTCGCCCCAGGGAAAGACCGCATGGATAAGCGGAACATATACCGACGGCACCTGCGGATATCCGGCCCTGAGCGATGAAGAAGTAAATAAGGCAGTCAGCTGGGCAGCGGAAAATAATGTTCAGGTAATATCCCACTGCAACGGGGATATGGCCTGTGAGCAGTTTATAGACGCCGTAGGCAGATGTAAAAACAAGAGAGCGGTCATAATCCATGCCCAGCTTTTGAGAAAAGACCAGCTGGATAAGGTAAAGGAATATGAGATGATACCGTCTTTCTTTGTTGCGCATACATTCCATTGGGGAGATACACATATCAAAAACTTTGGCCTTGAAAGGGCAAAGACCATATCTCCGGCAAACTCGGCATTGAAGAAAGGAATACTTTTTACATTCCATCAGGACGCACCGGTTATAGAGCAGGATATGTTTGAGACTGTATGGTGCGCGGTGAAGAGACAGACAAAGGACGGAGTTATACTTGGAGAGGACGAAAGAATAAGCGTCCTTGAGGCCCTTAAGGCGGTAACGGTAAATGCCGCATATCAGTACTTTGAGGAAGGCACAAAGGGCGTTATAAAAGAGGGTGCAAAAGAAAATCTTATAGTTGTGGATAAGGACCCCCTTAAAGCGGAAATCGACGATATTAAAAATATAAAAATATTAAAGACCATAAAGGACGGAAACACGGTATATTCAGCCTGATATGCCCTAAACAAAAAAGACGGAATTTTTCCGTCTTTTTTGCTGTAATGGTATAAGCTGGATATTTTTGTGACAAAATCGGACTGATGAATATATATGCCGGCATAAAAACATAAAGTTCACAGTTTCGTAATGGAAAAGTATTTGTTATCCGCTATAATATGTGGTAAAATACTATAACTAGTATAATATAGACCAAGGAGAATATTTATGAAGCTGGGATATCTCGGCCCTAAGGGAACTTTTTCCGAACAGGCGGCGCTTATGTACGCGGAAAAATGTACTGACGGCTGTGAGTTTAAAATGTTTTTTAATATAACGGATGTAATTGCTGCGGTAAATGAAGGTATGATAGACCGTGGTATAGTCCCCCTTGAAAATTCCATTGAAGGAACAGTCACAAGCACTGTTGATACACTTATTTTTGATACGGAACTTTTTATTCAGAATGACCTCATACTTAAAATAAGCCAGAACCTTATGGCAAGACCGGGAACAAAAATTGAAGACATCAAAAAGGTGGTTTCTCATCCCCAGGGGCTTGCCCAGTGCAGAAAATATATAAGAAATATCGGAGTTAAAGAAACTTCGGACGTTTCATCTACTGCCGAGGCGGCGCATATAGTATCTGAAAGCAGTGAGCCCATAGCTGCCATTGCTCCCAAAAGGTCTGCTGAGGTATACGGTCTTGAGATAATAGGGGAAGACATTCAGGATGACGACACAAATGCCACAAGATTTGTTGTCATATCCAAGGAAATGACAGAGCTTAAGGCAGGCATTAAAACAAGCATAGCCTTCACCCTTGATGACGACAATTCTCCCGGAAGGCTTTATAAGGTGCTTGATATTCTCAATATATATGAGATAAATATGATAAAGATTGAATCGCGCCCCGCAAAACATAAGCTGGGTACATACGTTTTCTACATAGATTTGGTTGCTGAAAACGATGAGGACCTTAAGGACGCGGTAAAAATGATAAAAAGAAAAGTTGCGTTTTTTAAATTTTTAGGTTCATATTCTACGATAGAGTGATAACGGCGGTGGTTATTATGGATGAGCATAAGAAAAATAGTATGATATATCTGGCAGTCATAATTATTGTCGGAATAATATGTTTTATTTTGTGGAGTTCAATAGGTATCATAATTACGGCGGCGGTTTCCGCTGTGGTACTTATATTGGCTTCAGCGGGAAAAAAATCCGAGCATATACAGCCTGCAGAGCCTGTCGAAGAAGATGACGAGCCCGAAGTTGTTGTTAAAAACGACATACCGGTACCCTATGCCGTAGTAGACAGCGGGTTTGATATTATAGGCTGTAACGAAGAATTTCTTCAGCTTATGGAACTTAAATGCTTTACCGACATCAATGTAAAGGAAAAAATTCCCGAATATGACGAACACCTTAACAACCAGATAGTAAGACTTGGAGAAAGATTTTACAGAGTATATTCTTCCCATGCGGAGCTGGCTGACGGAAGCGTAGCTAATTCCCTATGCTTTATGGATGTTACGGAAATACAGAAATTAAAGGAAAATCTCGAAAACGAAAAGACTGTAGTCGGTCTTATTTATATTGATAACTACGATGAAGTCATTGAAAGCGTCGATGATTCGGCCATACCTATGCTTACTGCCATAGTTGACAGAAAGCTTACGGCAATGATACACGAAGCAAGGGGAATACTTAAAAAGACGGAAAAAGACAGATACTTCTTCTGTATTACATCCGAAGCCCTTGCACAGCTGCAGAAAAACAAATTTGAAATACTCAATGAAATAAGAATGATAACCGTTGGGGAACATATACCTGTAACGCTTAGTATCGGTATCGGTATCGGAGAAGTTACCCTTGAAGCGGCAATGAAGAGTGCCAAGGCAGCCATAGACCTGGCCCTTGGACGAGGCGGCGACCAGGCTCTTATCAAAAACGGCGACAAGTATATATTCTACGGCGGAAAGAGCGGAGAAGTATCCCATAATGCAAGAATAAGAGCAAGGGTAAAGGCCGATGCCCTTTCCGAGCTCATTGCCGAGTCCGAAAGAGTATATGTTATGGGACATAAGATAGCCGATGCGGACTGCTTTGGAGCGGCCATCGGTGTCTACAGAATATCCAAATCCCTTGGAAAACCCTGTTCCATAGTCCTTGACGGCATACCTTCAACCATTAGAAAGATAGCTGTAAGATTTACCGATAATTCTGACTATGACGATTTAATAACGGATTCCCAGGAAGCATGGCAAAATATTACCGAAAATACACTGCTTATAATAGTTGATACCCATATAAACAGCAGGGTAGAATCAGTGGACGTTCTTAATAAGGCAACGAAGGTCATAGTTTTTGACCACCACAGAAAGAGCACCGATTTCATAGAAAAGGCCGTAATGGTATACCATGAACCCTATGCATCATCTTCCTGCGAGCTTGTAACGGAGATGATACAGTATATCGGTGAAAAGGTGAAGCTCAAATCAGCTGAGGCTGATGCGCTTCTTGCAGGTATAACCGTTGATACTCAGAATTTCAGTATGAAGACAGGAACCATAACCTTTGAGGCGGCAGCCTTCCTTAAACGCTGCGGTGCCGACGGAATAAGGGTAAGAAAACTTCTTCAGGAAGACTTAAGCGTATTTAAGGCAAAGGCCATGGCAGTGGCCAGCACGGAAATGATATATGACGGAATGTATATGTCCGTTTGCCCTTCGGATTACGGCAATACGTCTGTGACAGCGGCACAGGCGGCCGATGAGCTTCTTGACGTTGAGGGAGTGAAGGCTTCTTTCGTATTATGCGAAGAAGGCGAAACTATTTTTGTCAGTGCAAGAAGTCTTGGTGAAATAAATGTTCAGGTCATTTTAGAGAAAATAGGCGGCGGAGGACATCAGACCATAAGCGGTGCCCAGTTTAAGGGCAAGACCGTTGACGAGGTCAAGGAGATTGTCAAGGAAGCCGTTAGACAGTATATGGAGGAGAGTAACTGATATGAAACTTATATTACTTGAAGATGTAAAAGGCGTAGGCAAAAAAGGCGATATAGTAAATAAAAATGACGGATATGCTTTAAATTTCCTCATTCCTAAAAAACTGGCAGTAGAAGCTACAAAGTCTAATATGAACGACCTTGAGCTTAAGAAAAAATCAGACGCCAAGAGAAAACAGGAAGAACTTGATGCCGCAAAGAAAATCGGCGACGAAATCAAGGACAAGGTTGTAAAGGTAAGCGTTAAGGCCGGAGAAAACGGCAAGGTTTTCGGTTCAGTAACAAATAAGGAAATCGCTGCTGCACTTCTTCAGCAGACAGGCATTGAAGTAGATAAAAAGAAAATCGTTTTTGATGACCCTATCAAAATGGTAGGTAAGAGAATTGTAAAGGTAAAACTTCATCCACAGGTAACTGTTGAGATGGCGGTTGAGATTGCCGGAGAATAAAAGGGGAGTTAATTTATGGAGCAGAACAATCCTATACAGAGAAAAATGCCTCATGATGCTGATGCGGAACAGGCTGTTTTAAGCTCCATACTGATGGATAAGGACGCGGCCGCGGAAGCTTTTGAAATATTAAAGGCAGAGGATTTTTATTCGCCCGAAAACAAGGCGGTATTCCAGGCGGCTTTTCAGCTTTATACCAAGGGCGACCCCATAGACGTAGTCACCGTAAAAAATCAGCTTGAAGAAAACGGTGTATTTACCGAGATAGGCGGAGTTGAGACCCTTGCCAATATCGCGGGAGCGGTGGGAAGCTCGGTAAACGTAAAGAGCTATGCGAAAATAGTTGAGGAAAAATCCGTACTCAGAAGGCTTATAAAGCTTTCGGGAGATATATCGGAAATAAGCTATAAGGCCGGAGACGATATAAACGTCATACTGGATAAGGCTGAAAAGGGTATTTTTGACGTTATGCAGAACAGAAATACCGACAGCTTTTCATCTATTATGGACGTGGCCTATGATACCTTTGCCAACATTGAGAAAATATATAACTCTACGGAAAAGATAACGGGTATATCAACGGGCTTTACGGACTTTGACGCAAAGACTGCAGGACTTCAGAAATCGGACCTTATACTTATAGCCGCAAGACCTTCCATGGGAAAGACTGCTTTCGTACTTAATGTGGCCCAGTATGCGGCGGTAAAAAACAATGTGACCGTTGCCATATTCTCTTTGGAAATGAGCAAGGAGCAGCTTGTAAACCGTATGCTCTGTGCCCAGTCACTGGTAGATGCCCAGAAAGTAAGGACAGGCGAGCTTACGGCAGAGGACTGGAGCAAGCTTGTGGACGGTATGGGTATACTGAGTGAAGCTCCCATATATATAGACGATACGCCGGGCATAACGGCAATGGATATAAGAGCAAAGTGCAGAAGGCTTAAGCTTGAAAAGGGCCTCGGCCTTGTGGTAATAGACTACCTTCAGCTTATGAGCGGAAGCGGCAGAAGCGATTCAAGACAGCAGGAGATTTCCGAAATATCCAGGTCGCTCAAGGCCGTTGCCAGGGAAATTGAGGCGCCTGTAATAGCCCTTTCCCAGCTTTCACGAGCGTGTGAATCCAGAAGTGACCACAGACCTATGCTTTCTGACCTTCGAGAGTCAGGAGCCATAGAGCAGGATGCGGACCTGGTTGCTTTTCTTTACAGGGACGAATACTATTTCCCCGAAAAGACAGAAAATAAAAACAAAGCGGAGCTTATTATAGCTAAACAGCGTAACGGCCCGACGGGTACTGTAAACTTGACCTGGCTTGGACAGTATACAAAGTTTGCGAATATGGAAACAAAATACTGATATGTCCGGTGCCGTCATTTAAATCTTTTTTACAGAAAAATAAAAATTCGGTAAATATAAAATTTTATGTTGCTATTTTATATGTTTTGATATAGAATATAAACTGAACATTTTCAGAGGAGGTGTTTTTCCAATGGCATACCATATTGGTGATGAATGCATCGGTTGCGGAGCTTGCGCAGCTGACTGCCCTACATCTTGCATCGTTGATGCTGGCGGTGTCTTCAAAATCAATGAAGCAGACTGCATCGAGTGCGGCGCTTGCGCAGGAAACTGTCCTGTAGGAGCTCCTAAACTTGCTTAATTATAAGAAGATATGTAGGTCTACATAAGAAAGACTGCTGAGTTTACTCAGCAGTCTTTTTTTCATTCCAAAGACTTGACAATTTTAAAATTGGTAACTTTTCTGCTAAAAAATGGACTTATTTAAGAACAATAAAGTCTTAAATTGTGGATTTTTTGTCTAAATATGATAGTAAAAACGCTGATAAAGTCGCAAAATGAAAAAAAATGCGAATGAAATAGTACGGTTGCATAAAAAATATTTTAAAATATATAAAAAATGCACAAAACAGCTTGGGTAAAACTTACTGTTTTTTGAGAAAAAGTAAAAAATAACTTGTCTTTTTGGTTCTGCTAAGATATACTTAAGCTGTAATTTACAGACAGGGATAATTTACCTGTTGAGATGAATTTTATTTAAAGGGAGGAATTTCATTATGAAGAGAAAAAGAATTTTAGGACTGGCGCTTGCCGCTGTTATGGCTCTTGGCCTTGCTGCTTGCTCGTCCTCATCAAGCAGTGGAGAATCATCAGGCGGTGACGCCACGGGAGACCTTCCCACAGTCGGAGTACTTATCTATAAATATGACGATACTTATATTTCAACTGTTCGTAATGCCATTGAAACAGCTCTTGACGGAAAAGCAGAAATCATTATGCAGGACGGCAAGAACGACCAGGCTACACAGAACGACCAGCTCGATGTTATGATCGAAAAAGGTGTTGACGTTCTTTGTGTAAACATGGTAGACGCAAAGGCTGCTCAGGGTGTTGTAGACAAAGCTAAAAACGCTGGAATCCCTACAATCTTCTTCAACAGAGAGCCTGATACAGAAGTAATCAAATCTTATGATAAAGCAATATTCATCGGAACAAACGCTGCTGACGCAGGTAAAATGCAGGGCGACATCATCAAAGACCTCTTTGATGCACATCCTGAATATGACCTCAACGGCGACGGAGCTATCCAGTATGTAATGTTCCAGGGCGAACCCGACAACCCTGAAGCTATCGCTCGTACACAGTATTCTGTAGAACAGGCTGAAGCTAACGGACTTACAATGGAACAGATCGGTGAAATCCAGGTATGTAACTGGGATACAGAGCTCGCTCAGAGAGCTATGGAATCACTCCTTGCTGCAAACGAAGGCAAAATCGAGCTTGTTATAGCTAACAACGACGGTATGGCTATCGGATGTATCGCAGCTCTTTCAAACATTGGATACAATGTTGAAGGCGGAGACAAATTCATCCCCGTAATCGGTGTTGACGCTACAGACGCAGCTAAAGACGCTATCGCAAAAGGCACAATGAGTGCAACAGTCCTTCAGGACGGTGACGCTATGGGCAACGCAGTTGCTACAGCAGCTCTCAACGCAGCAGCAGGCGAAGACTTCCTTGCTGGCACAGACTACACACTTGATGAAACTGGTGTAGCTGTTCGTATTCCTTACGCTCCTTATACAGCTGAATAATTGTGGCTGTAAATTATAATTGATATTGCTGGCGCAGCGGATTTATCCGCTGTGCCTTTAATAATAATACTTGGGTATTATACATTAAGATTCTTGTTATTAAATGTTTAGGAAGTGTGGTGGTTTCGGTGGCAGGCAGCGAATATGTACTTGAAATGATAGACATCGAAAAACAGTTCCCTGGGGTAAAGGCGCTTGACCATGCTCAGTTGAAATTAAGACCCGGTACAGTGCATGCACTTATGGGTGAAAACGGAGCGGGTAAGTCAACGCTTATGAAGTGTTTATTTGGTGTATATAAAGAAGATGCTGGAAAAATTCTTATTGATGGAAAAGAGACTCACTTTGCCGGACCGAAGAATGCGCTTGATAACGGTGTGGCAATGGTACATCAGGAACTCAATCAGGTGCTTAAACGCAGTGTAATGGAGAATATATGGCTTGGTCGTTTTCCTAAGAAAATGGGTCTTGTAAGCCATCAGCAGATGTATGAAAAAACTAAGGCTGTATTTAAAGAACTTGATATTCCGGTAGATCCCAAAATGATCATCGGAAAGCTCTCAGTCAGCCAGAGACAGATGGTAGAGATCGCTAAGGCGGTTTCTTATAATGCGAAAATAGTTGTTCTTGACGAACCTACTTCATCGCTTACAGAAGAAGAAGTAGAGCACTTATTTAAGATTATGAATAAGCTGCGTGATAAGGGCGTAGCACTTGTTTATATCAGTCATAAAATGGAAGAAATTCTTCGTATTTCAGACGAAGTTACAATAATGCGAGACGGAAAATGGGTTGCGACCGAACATGCAAGGGATCTTACAACAGATAAGATCATAAAACTTATGGTAGGCCGTGATCTTACAAACAGATTCCCTCCTAAAACAAACGTACCCGGCGAAGTAATGCTTGAGGTAAAAAATCTGACAGGAAAATATATGCCTTCATGTATAGATGTCAGCTTTGAACTGAGAAAGGGCGAAATACTTGGTATAGCCGGACTTGTAGGAAGCAGACGAACGGAACTGCTTGAGACTATATTCGGTATATCTCACAGAGCCAGCGGAGAGGTTATACTTAACGGCAAGACCGTGGATAATAAGGACAGCCGTATGGCTATTAAAAACGGATTTGCGCTTCTTACGGAAGAAAGACGTGCAACGGGAATCTTCCCCGTTATGAATATATCTTTCAACTCAATAATAGCCAACATTAAATCCTATAAAAAACATGTCCTTCTTTCAGGCAAGGATATGACAAAGGATACAGGATGGGTAATTGACAGTATGCATGTAAAGACTCCTTCACAGAGAACGCAGATACGTTCACTCTCAGGAGGAAACCAGCAGAAAGTTATATTCGGAAGATGGCTTCTTACGGCTCCTGAAGTACTGCTTCTTGACGAGCCTACAAGGGGTATCGACGTAGGCGCCAAATATGAAATATACCAGCTTATAATCGACCTGGCAAACCAGGGCAAGGGTGTAATTATGGTATCCAGTGAAATGCCCGAACTGCTTGGTATATGTAATAGGATAGCCGTTATGTCAAACGGTCATCTTGCCGGAATACTTGATGGGGAAACTGCTACACAGGAAGATATCATGCGCCTTGCGGCCATGTATATTTAAGGAGGGTAATTTATGGCTTCAGCAGCAAAGGAAAAAAAGTCAGCAAAGGAACTGCTGCTTGATTATGCCCTTTACATAATACTTGTTATTATGATTATCGGCGTAATCATTGCAGATCCTACCTTTGTATCAATGAATAACTTTTGGAAAATTTTAGCTCAGGCATCAACCAGAGGAATTATGGCTCTTGGTGTTGCCGGACTTATCGTACTGGCAGGAACAGACCTTTCTGCAGGACGTATTCTCGGATGCGGTGCCGCAATATCGGCTTCACTCTTACAGAGCGTTACATACGCATCAAGAATGTATCCTCAGATTACAGAGCCTCTTCCGCTTTTTGTACCTCTTATTATATCAATAATCGTATGTGTTGCATTCAGCCTTCTTAACGGCTTTGGTGTTGCTAAACTCCATATGCACGCATTCATCATTTCACTGGGCACACAGCTTATTGCCTATGGTGCTCTCTGTCTTTACATCGACAGCCAGAAAGGCGGAGCTCAGCCCCTCGCTACTCTTGACCAGAACTACATAGATTTTGTAAACGGCCATGTGGGACCTATACCCCACCTTGTAATATTCTTTGCTATTATAGCCGTTATTATGTGGATAGTATGGAACAAGACAACACTTGGTAAGAATATGTTTGCCATCGGCGGAAACAAAGAAGCTGCTGCCGTATCAGGCGTTAACGTAACAAAGAGCATTATGCTCATCTACGTTGTTGCAGGTATCCTTTACGGTATCGCTGCTTTCCTTGAGGCAGGACGTGTTCAGTCTGTTACAACTAATACCGGTCTTAACTACGAGCTTGACGCCATGAGCGGCTGCGTTATCGGCGGCGTTTCATTCAGCGGTGGTGTAGGAACAATCGGCGGTATAATTATAGGTATCATAACTCTTCAGGTTATCAACTACAGCCTTTACTATCTGCAGATAAATCCTTATCTTCAGTACATAATCAAGGGTGTAATAATCATACTTGCCGTTGCCATTGACGTTCGTAAGTATCTTGCTAAGAAGTAATAATTATAATAGAATATTCCTGTAAGAATATTCTTGATGAAATAACTTCCCCGTCGGAATATTCCAGATTCCGGCGGGGTTTTTTAAGGAGAAAAAAATGGAAGAAAACAGACTTACGGAAGAAGAACTCGCAGCCAAAGCGGCGGAACTGGAAGAGAGAGAACGAGAAATAGAATTGAAGGAGAAAAAGCTCAATACCATCGACGAAAAGGTTGTCGGTATGAAAGAAAGCATATATTCTCATATCAATGTTTCCGTTAAAACCATGGATAAAGTCATAATAGTGCTGTCGGTCATATTAGTGGCCGCCATAGTGATAGGTTTAGTTACAAGATAACAGGAGGAAAATATGTATACAGTAAGCGATAAAAGGCTTGGCGAGGTATATCCCGGATTTTCTGCTAAAGCGGACTTTTACAGAAGCAGGATAGAGACAGTGCTTATGGGATATAAGGAAACCTTTGGAGGAGACAGCCCCAGGATATTTACTGCTCCGGGCAGAACCGAAATAGGCGGAAATCATACGGACCATCAGCATGGCTGTGTCCTTGCGGCGGCTGTGGATTTAGACATACTTGCGGCGGCAGAGGAAAACGACAGTAATAAAATACGAATACTTTCCGACGGATATGATATGGTTGAAATAGACCTTTCATCTCTGGAAGCCGTAGAAGACGAAAAGAATACTTCCGCTTCACTCATACGAGGCGTAGCGGCTAAAATAACGGAAATGGGCTATGAGGTAAAGGGTTTTGATTCATTTATGATATCAAACGTGCTTAAAGGAAGCGGACTTTCTTCATCGGCGGCCTTTGAGGTTATGATTGGAGTTATAATAAACGGCCTTTTCTGCAACGGAGAAATCGACCCCGTAAAAATAGCCGTAATAGGCCAGTATGCTGAAAACGTATACTTTGGAAAGCCCAGCGGACTTATGGACCAGACGGCATCTTCCGTTGGAGGAATCGTTGCCATTGACTTTGAAAATACGGAAAATCCCGTAGTCAGAAAACTGGACTTTGACTTTACCAAAACAGGATATTCCCTCTGTATAATAGATTCCGGCGCAGACCACGCTGACCTGACCGGCGAATATGCGGCCATACCCGCTGAGATGAAAAAGGCAGCCAATGCCGTAGGAAAAGAATTTTTAAGAGAAACAACCATGGACGAAATCTTTGCCCATATGCCTGAAGTAAGAAAGGCAGCAGGAGACAGGGGAGTATTAAGGACAATACATTTCCTCCGTGATAATAAGAGGGCTCAGGATGAAGCAAAGCTCCTTGAAAACGGGGATTTCGACGGATTTTTGAATATAATTAAAGAGTCGGGATATTCCAGCTTTATGTATTTGCAGAATGTTACGGTATGCGGAAGCAGCGAGCATCAGGAAGTTGCCTATGCCCTTGCCATGTGCGACCTGCTCCTTGACGGACGCGGAGCATTCCGTGTGCACGGCGGCGGATTTGCCGGAACGGTGCAGGCATTTGTTCCCAACGATATGCTGGCAAAATTTAAGGAAGGAATAGAAAAAACCATTGGAAAAGGCAGCTGCCATGTGCTTTCTATCAGAAATACAGGCGGAGCCGAGTTAACAGAAAGAGAGTGATAAATATGACAGTTTTGGTTCTTGGAGGAGCCGGATATATAGGTTCTCATACGGTTAAGGCTCTTTGTGATGAAGGTACAGACGTTGTAGTTGTTGATAACCTTGTTACAGGTTATGAAAAAGCCATTGACAGCAGAGCAAGATTTTATAAGGGTGACTTAAAGGACAGAGCGTTTCTTGATGACCTTTTCAGCCGTGAGAAAATAGACGCTGTAATCCATTTTGCGGCCTTTTCACTTGTTGGAGAGAGCGTAACTAACCCTCTTAAATATTATGATAATAACCTTTGCGGCACAAAGGTGCTTTTAGACAGTATGGTAGCCAACGGAGTGGATAAAATAGTATTCTCATCAACGGCAGCTACCTATGGAGAGCCCGAAAGAGTTCCCATAATGGAAACTGACAAAACAGAGCCTACAAACCCCTATGGCGAGACAAAGCTTGCCATGGAAAAGATGTTTAAGTGGACAGCCGCTGCCCATGGTCTCAGATATGTTTCACTGAGATATTTCAATGCATGCGGAGCCGACGAAAGCGGAATGATAGGAGAGGCCCATAATCCCGAAAGCCACCTTATACCTCTTATACTTCAGGTGCCCAACGGAAAACGTGACCATGTAGGTATTTTCGGAACTGATTATCCCACACCCGACGGAACATGTATAAGGGACTATATCCATGTTACTGACCTGGCACAGGCTCACATACTTGCCGTAAAATATCTTATGAACGGCGGAAAGAGCGATATATTCAACCTTGGAAACGGTGTCGGATTCTCCGTAAGAGAAGTTATCGAGACTGCAAGAAAGGTTACGGGCCACCCCATACCCGCTGAGGAAACACCAAGAAGGGCAGGAGACCCGGCACAGCTCATAGCTTCAAGTGCAAAGGCTAAGGAAATACTTGGATGGAAGCCCTGCCATGATTCACTGGAGGAAATAATCGCTTCGGCATGGAACTGGCACAAAAATCATCCTAACGGATACGAAGAATAAGGGAGTTATATATATGAACATAAATGAAGCTGTAAAGGGCCTTGCCCTTTACGGATTAAAAAACGAGCTGATTTCCGAAGAGGATATGGTATTTGTCATAAACAGGATACTTGAGGCCATAGGCCAGGATTCCTTTGAGGACTGTGAGCCTGAGGCAGATGCGCCTTTAGAGGAGATGTTAAAGGTGCTCCTTGATAAAGCAGTAGAAAACGGAGTTATCGAAGACGGCCAGACTGAAAGGGACCTGCTTGATACAAAAATCATGGGCACAATGGTTCCTTTCCCCAGGGATATTATAAATAAATTCTGGGTGAAATATATGACAGGTCCAAAGGAAGCTACGGACTGGTATTATAAATTTTCACAGGATACTGACTATATAAGAAGATACCGTATCAAAAAGGATATGAAGTGGGAGACAGAGACAGAGTACGGCACTCTGGATATAACAATAAACCTTTCAAAGCCCGAAAAGGACCCTAAGGCCATAGCTGCGGCTAAGAATGCGCCCCAGTCGGGATATCCCAAATGCCAGCTCTGCGCGGAAAATGAAGGATATGCGGGAAGACTTAACCACCCTGCCAGACAGAATCACAGAATAATACCCATCAATATAGCTGACAGCCAGTGGTTTTTCCAGTACAGTCCCTATGTGTATTATAATGAGCACTGTATCGCCTTTAACGGCCAGCATATACCCATGAAAATAGACAGGGAAGCATTCAGAAAGATGTTTGATTTCATAAAAATATTCCCTCACTATTTTATCGGAAGCAATGCCGACCTGCCCATAGTAGGAGGCTCCATACTTTCCCACGACCATTTCCAGGGAGGAAACTATAAGTTTGCCATGGAAAAGGCACCCGTTGAAAAAAGAATAAAGTTTGACGGATACGATGATATAGAGGCGGGCATTGTTAAATGGCCCATGTCCGTAATAAGAATATGGGGCAAAGACAGTGACAGGCTTATAGAGCTGGCTGATTTCATTCTTGGCAAGTGGAGGGCCTATACCGATGAAAAGGCATTTATTTTTGCCGAGACTGACGGAGAGCCCCACAATACGATTACACCCATAGCCAGAATGAGAGACGGACTCTTTGAGCTTGACCTTGTGCTTAGAAACAATATAACCACAGAGGAAAGACCCCTTGGAGTATATCATCCAAACCCTGAGCTTCATCATATTAAGAAGGAAAATATCGGTCTTATCGAAGTAATGGGCCTTGCCGTGCTTCCTTCCAGACTTAAGAAGGAACTTACGGAGCTGGAAAGTGCCATAATAACAGGAAAAGACCTGAGAGAAAACGAGCTTACGGCAAAACACGCCGACTGGGCAGAAAAGTTTTTGAAAAAATATGATGATATAAATATAAGCAACATAGACGAGATAGTCAAAAAAGAAACCGGACTTGTATTCCTTGAAGTATTAAAAGACGCCGGAGTATATAAGAGAAACAATGACGGAGCGGAAGCGTTTATGAGATTTATCAGGGAGTGCGGCGGAAATGAAAACTGATGTAAGACTGTTTGGTATTTCCTCAGGAAAAGAGGAAGTATACGAATATATAATGGAAAATGACTGGGGAATGAAAGTATCCGTTATTTCCTATGGCGCGGCTGTAAGGAGTATTGTCCTGCCCGACGGAAGAGACATAGTCCTGGGCTTTGACAGCATCGAAGACTATGAAAAGCACGACAAGTATATGGGTGCAGTGGTAGGCAGATGCGCCAATAGAATAAGCAAGGGCAGATTTCTTCTGGGCGGCAAAATATATAACCTTGCGGTAAATAACGGACCCAACCATCTCCATGGCGGATTATGCGGCTTTGACAAAAAAGTATGGAAGGGCGGATTCAAGGATAACAGTGTGGAATTTACACTTTTCTCTCCCGAAATGGAGGAGGGTTATCCCGGAAATCTGAGCATAAGGGTGAGATATACTCTTAAGGAAGACGGCAGACTTGAAATCGAGTATTTTGCGTTAAGTGACAAGGATACCGTTGTTAATATAACAAACCATACATACTTTAATTTGGCGGGCAAAGGCACCATAGAAGACCATTTGATGAAAATATACGCCGACAGCTATACGGAAATTGACGAAAACGGCTGTTCAAACGGCAGGGTCTCTAAGGTAGAAGATACGCCTTTGGATTTCAGAAGCGAAAAGAAAATAGGCAGAGATATAGACTTTGATTTTGAGCAGATAAAATTTGCCTCAGGCTACGACCATAACTATATACTCAAGACAAAACACAGCGATGAGCTTGTGGAGGCGGCGGAAGTGAGTGCGGACGGAGTATATCTTGAAGTGCTGACTACACAGCCGGGAGTGCATTTCTATTCGGGAAATTTCCTTGACGGGGAAGTGCCCGGCAAGGGCGGAAAAGCCTATGAAAAGAGAAGCGGTTTTGCTCTGGAAACCCAGGACTGGCCCGATGCGGTCAACAACAGGGATTTCCCTTCGGTTATTTTGAAAAAAGGCGAAGAATACAGAAGAAAAACCGTATGGAAAATAAGATTTTAATAAAAGCACGGACTTCCCCGCCTCCTAATAAGAAAACATGAGCAAGTCCAGTAAAATCAATGTTTTCAGA
>ERZ791934.566-NODE-566-length-48440-cov-3.551679_pt1 | contig 48440 bp, 45 predicted proteins | sample MGYA00510125_ERZ791934 | MGnify/ENA primary metagenome ERZ791934 (study PRJEB30046, sample SAMN00993240) | human gut metagenome | study: EMG produced TPA metagenomics assembly of the A metagenome-wide association study of gut microbiota in type 2...
TACAGTATAACCTTCTGCACCGGAATATAAATCCAAATACGTTCCCCCAACGAGATCTCGTACAGGTAGTATCCAATGATCAGATCCAGTTATTACCCCATTACTTACTGCAGCAATCTCATTTTTCCCATTGATTTCTTCCATATCAGTGTCTGCATACGCTTAGATACAACCAACAAACGAGAAAACCAGACACATAGTTAAAATCATAATCTTTTGTCTTAGAGTCTTCATTTAAGTACTCTTGCAGCAACACTTTCAACTCCTATCAAGTTTCTCTTTTGAATCCAACTGCAAAGTGTATTATTTTTTAGCCGTCAATAATATGACACTCCAACGAATGAAGCTATAACAAATAAGTTATAGCTTATCTGTTTTATGGCCACGCAGTTTGTGAATAATACTTGCTCCATTGAGTTTCTTTTAATTAAATTTCATTTTAAACATTCTGTCCTCACTTTCTTCTTTCTAAAATTACTAGTCTCCCTTACCTCTATATGTAAATTTAATTCACCAATTTTGGTTATACCGTCATTTTTATAAACTGGTATTGCCGAAAGTTTTTTCATATATACAATAGCCTCTTCTGGGTTATTAGGCTGTGTTATGTAGTAATCACTTTTCCTTACATAACCCTTTTTCCCATTATCTGCAATTATTTCTATGAGATCAGGATTTTTTAAAAAACCGGATCCATCAATCATTTCAGCTGCTTTTCCATAGCTTTCACCCACCTGGTTTTTTTCATAACATAAAAAAGAGTAAATCGTTGGTGTTGCAATAAGGGATATTATTACTAAGATTAAAGAAAAGCAAAACAGGATAACTTTTTTATTTAAGCGATGTTCCATCTTTTCACCTCTTTCTTTAGAACACAATGAATCTCTGAATTTGTAAATTCGTTAATTCATTATTCTATGCTGATATATATAATTATTTGCGCATACGCATCCCTCCCGCTTTAACTATTTGCAATTTTCTTATTTTTCTATATTTTATACCACCTATTTATCTTTGTCAAAATGTATTAAGTTTTTCATAGTATTATTTTTTCAGAATTTATGTGATATATTTCATATATAAAATTTAGGGGGGCGAAAATGGCAAGAGGTCGAAGCAATTTCAAAATGGGGACAGTAGAGATGATTGTCCTGTTCCTTCTACAAAAACAAAACCTGTACGGCTATCAATTGACCACCCTGATAAAAAAGCAATCCAACGGCAATGTCATCGTAACAGAGAGCACGCTGTATCCTACCCTGTACAAGCTGCTAAAGAACGGCTATATTTCCGACAGGGAAATGCCCATCGGTAAGCGCCGCATCCGCGTCTATTATCATCTGGAGGATGCAGGCAAAGACTGCCTGGCAGATTTGCTGGAAGACTATCATGAGATTACCGTAGGCATTGAGCGGATACTTACCAGCAATCTCGAGTTTACGGAGGGAAAAGATGAGTCAGGGGATTGAAAAACAGCTAAAACAGTATCTGAAAGAAATTCGCCTTCCGTTACCGGTTTATGGAAAGGAAGAACGGGTATTCATCAAGGATTTAAAAGCATCCATGACAGAATATATCGAACTGAACCTGGGCTGTACCTGGGAAGATGTAGTCAGCCACTTTGAAGAACCAGAAGATGCCGTATACAATTACATAACATCTTTGGATCAGCCACAATTATGCAAAAGGATTTCGCTGCGCAAAACCATCACAAAAGCAATTGTCATCATCACCATCGTTGTCGTAGTTGTACTATCCGTTAAGACCTATTTTTATTATGACCTTTACAAAGAAGCACAAAATTCCATTATGACTCATGAAACCATTATATTCATATTAGCTGCCGTGCTGATTTTAGCGATACAGCCCGTATATGCATCTGATGCTGTCATCACTGTTGACGGCAGCCGCTATGTCACCATCATCGAGGATGTACCGACAGATACTATACAGACATTCTCCACCACGACAAAGACCAAAACAAAAATGAAAATGCCGCTGGAGAAACACTTTGGTACGTAAGGGTTACCGGAACATTTACATATGGTAATGGTACTTCAAAATGTACTGCTTCAACTCCATCAGCTGAAGCAATTGGAAGCACATGGAAAGTCTCTAACATCAGTGGCAGCAAGTCCAGCAACAAAGCCAGTGCAACTGCCACAGGAAAACAGTACTATGCCGGGAAAGTCATAGATTCTAAGACCAAGACCGTCACTCTGGCCTGTAGCCCAACAGGGGTATTCTCTTAACTACATATTTGCGCAGCGACCCGGGACGCCGAAGGCGTTCCGTTATCAATATGCAAAAGAACACCAGAAACGGCGCAAAGCATTGTTTTTTCGATGCCTGGCGCCGTTTCTGCGCTGATTCAGGAGATAGGTTCACCGTTTTTAGTAGAAAAAACGGATTGATAGGAGATGTTATCCTTTGAAAAAGTCAAATCGGCAAATTTTTCTCCCATATTTCTACCATCCGGATAATATAGTAGTCATTTTTCGTTTCAGATCGTCCCCGGCAACATAAAAACGGCGCTACTATATCTAAAATTAGAGGTTTGCGCCGTTTCGACCGATTCAACTGGCTGATGAAGGCAATGCCTTCATCAGCCATAAATCCATATTAGTTTATATGTTTCTCGTTCTTCTTATCTCTTCCCATCAACATATCTACAGCGTCCTTTGCGGAAATGCGCTCGTTGATGCACTCGTAGATGCACTCGGTAATCGGCATTTCCACGCCGACACGTTTAGCCAGTTCATAAGCGGCTTCTGCCGTAAACATGCCTTCCACTACCATGCCCACCTTCTCAACCGCTTCGCTCGGTTTAATGCCTTCACCGATCATGATGCCGCAGCGCCTGTTTCTGGAATGCATACTGGTGCAAGTCACGATTAAATCCCCAATTCCAGTCAGTCCGGAGAAGGTAGCGATATCAGCGCCCAGCTTAACGCCCAGTCTGCACATCTCTGTGATGCCGCGAGTCATCAAAGCAGCCTTCGCATTGTCGCCAAAACCAATACCATCGGAGATTCCTGCGCCCAAGGCTATGATGTTTTTCAATGCACCGCCCAGCTCTACGCCGCAAACGTCATCATTGGTGTAGACTCTGAATCGGTCCGTCATAAAGATATCCTGTATATACTCTGCCAGTTCCATGTCTTTAGAAGCGACGGCAACAGTCGTCGGCAGGGCTTTTCCCACTTCTTCTGCGTGGGACGGGCCGGAAAGTACTACGTACTTCACATCCGGTTTGAGTGCATAAGCGATTTCTGACAGGCGCATCAAAGTGCCCTGCTCAATGCCCTTGGCCACATTGACGACTACCATATCGTCTGTAAGATAAGGCAGTGCGCCCTCAAAAGCACTTCTGAAGTGTTGTGCCGGTGCGGAAAAAAGCGCCACGTCTGCGCCTTCTAAGGCTTCCTGTGCGCTATCTACCATATGTAGATTGTCACAGAATTTAATACCTGGCAGATATCTGACATTCTCACGATTTGTACGCATTTCTGCAAGGTGCTCTGCATTGACATCACAAATTTTGACGTTGTGACCTTTGTTGCTCAGTGTGATCGCAAGTGCTGTTCCCCAGCTGCCTGCACCGATAACTCCTATTGTCTTCATAATTATTTGCCTTTCTATTTTTTCAAACTCAATTTATGTTCTTCACCTTTGACGATACGCTTGATATTGCTCCTATGAGCATACAGCATAATCAAAGCCATGACAATACCGAACCAGAAAAAGTCTCTTTCTAGGAAGTAGCTGATTACTGGAAAGCTGACGGCAGCAATTACCGATCCCATAGAAACCATTCTCGTAATCAGTACAGTCAATGCGACGATTCCCAGAGCCAATAAAGCGAGCTGCCAATTGATTCCCAGAACGGTACCAAATGCAACAGCGACACCCTTTCCGCCCTTAAACTTAAAGAGCAGAGGCCAAATATGACCGATAAATGCTGCCAGGGCACAGAACATAGCCGCCTGCGAGCCCGAAAGCCAGTAACCGATCTGAACAGCAGCAAACCCTTTGCTGATATCGATAATCAGGGTGATGACAGCCGCTTTTTTCCCTAGCACCCGCAGCGCATTGGTCGTCCCCGCGTTGCCGCTGCCCTCTTTCTTAATGTCAACTCCCTTGGCTCTGCCGAGGAGAATAGAGGGGGAAATATTTCCAAGGAAATAGGCGATGATGATAACTAAAACGAACCAAAACCTTTCCATTACTGTACTTTCTCTCCTTTTTCTCTGAATACGAATTTAATCGAAGTCCCCTCAAAACCAAAACCCTCTCTGATCTTGTTTTCCAGATATCTGGCGTAAGAAAAATGCATCAAATCTCTTTTATTGATCTGGAAAGAGAACAATGGAGGTTTTACCCCGATTTGCGCCACGTAATAAATCTTCAGACGTTTGCCTTTATCGGACGGCGGCTGCTTCATCATGGTGGCGTCAGTAATCAGGCTGTTCAATTGCCCTGTCGGTACTCTCATAGCGCGTTTCTCAGCGACATATTTTGTCATCTTGATGACATCGAAGACTCTTTGCTTGTCTTTGACAGAAATGAACACCGATGGAGCGTAGGACATAAACTGTAATTCCGCCTCGATTTCCCGCTTGAAATCCCTCATGGTATTGGTTTCTTTCGCTATCAGATCCCATTTGTTTACAACAACCACGATTCCTTTGCCCGCTTCGTGAGCAACGCCAGCGATCTTCTTGTCCTGATCCGTGATGCCTTCTTCTGCGTCGATCATCAAAAGGCACACGTCGCAGCGCTCGATGGCAGCAATCGCCCTGATGACACTGTATCGTTCGATATCCTCATTGACCTTACTCTTCCTTCGGATTCCTGCAGTATCGATCAAAATATATTCGTCTCCGCCCCATGCAAAAGGCGAATCGATAGAGTCGCGGGTCGTTCCTGCGATTGGCGATACGATGACCCTGTTTTCTCCCAGCAAAACGTTAATCAGAGATGATTTTCCCACATTGGGTTTACCGATGACAGCGACCTTAATTGAATCCTCATCATCATCCCCTGCTCCGTCTGGAAAGCTTTCCACGATTTCGTCGAGAACGTCACCGAAATTCAGCATATTTGCCGCTGAAATCGCAATAGGCTCTCCGATACCCAGCTCGTAAAAATCATAGAAGTCCGCAGGAAGATTTCTGGGGTTATCAATCTTGTTCACAAGAAGAATCACCTTCTTACCGGTTCTGCGAAGCATGTTGCCCACTTCCTGATCGGCATGGGTCATGCCGTCTCTTCCGTCTACCATAAATAGAATTACGTCAGCCATATCCATGGCGATCTGTGCCTGCTCTCTCATCTGAGAAAGTATCACGTCTTCACTGTCAGGCTCAATTCCGCCTGTATCAATCAGTGCAAAGTAGATACCGTTCCACTCTGCTTCTGCATAGATTCTGTCTCTTGTAACGCCTGGGGTATCTTCGACAATAGAAACCCTTCTGCCGACCACCTTATTAAAAAATGTAGATTTTCCTACATTCGGTCTGCCGACTACGGCTACGATAGGTTTACTCACTCAAAAATACCTCCTGCAAATTCTAACGGAACGAACTCTTTTAAATCGTCCATTTTTTCTCCCACTCCAATGTATTTGATCGGCATATCAAATTCGTCGGCAATGGTGATAGCGATGCCGCCTTTGGCGGTTCCATCAAGTTTTGTAAGGACCACCCCTGTGATTTCCGCAACGTCATTAAACTCCTGGGCTTGTGAAACTGCGTTTTTGCCTGTGGTGGCGTCCAATACCAGCAGCGTTTCTCTGGCCGCCTCTGGAAATTCTCTGGAGATGACTTTGTTCATCTTCTCCAATTCATTCATGAGGTTTTTCTTCGTCTGCAGTCTGCCGGCTGTGTCACAGATGAGCACATCCATATTTCTCGCTTTTGCAGACTGAATCGCATCGAAAATGACTGCCGATGGATCAGCTCCTTCCTGATGTTTGATGGTGTTGACACCGATACGGTTTCCCCAGATTTCCAGTTGTTCCCCTGCGGCCGCCCTGAAAGTGTCTGCGGCTGCAAGGAGTACTGTCTTTCCTTCCTGTCTCAGCTTATGGCCAATCTTCGCAATGGAGGTCGTCTTGCCGCCTCCGTTGATGCCGATCATCAAAATGACCAACGGCGTATCCTGACAAAGCTGGTTTCGCTCGCCTTTATCCATCAGCTTGGCGATAACTTTCGCCAGTGCTTCCTTCACATTGGCGGGATTGGTAATATAATTGTCTTTGATATAGGTTCGCAGATCCTCCATAATCTTCATGGTCGTATCCATGCCGATATCAGAAGTAATCAAAATCTCTTCCAGTTCGTCCATCAGATCTTCGTCAATCTCAGGTCTGCCCATGATGGCATCGCCAATTCGTTCAGATAACTTTCCGAAAAAGCCTTTCTTCTCTTTAAATAGTGCCATGTTCTATTCCTCTCATTCTATAAATCAAAATCGTCTCCCAGCCGCAGACTGAGCACCTTTGAAATTCCTCGTTCTGCCATAGTCACGCCATAAAGGACATCGGCATGCTCCATAGTAGCCTTCTGGTGAGTCACCAGTGCGAACTGAATGCCATCAAACTTGCGCAAGTAGTTTGCAAACCTATCGATATTGGCGTCGTCCAGCGCTGCCTCTACCTCATCGAGAATGCAGAACGGTGTCGGTTTCGTTTTTAAGACGGCAAACATCAGAGCAATGGCTGTCATAGTTTTTTCGCCGCCGCTCATCAAGTTGATGTTCTGCAGCTTCTTGCCCGGCGGCTGCGCGATGATGTCGATACCTGACTCCAACGGGTTATTCTCATCCTCCATGCGCAGTTCCGCATGACCGCCGCCAAATAGCTCGTGAAAGATGACTTCAAAATTCTCTACTATCTGATCAAAGTTTTCTTTAAACTTTGTCTTGATGGTCGCATCCATATCGCTGATGATGGTCTGCAGTTCCTCCATGGCCGTCAGAATATCGTCTCTCTGCTCTGTTAAAAATCGGTACCTTTCACTGACAGACTCGTACTCTTTGATAGAACCTACATTGACCTCACCTAATTCTCTGATTCGATTCCTGATGTCTCGACTTTCTTTCACTGACGCGGACATGATGAAATCCTCTTTTTTCAGATCCAGCGCTTGGGCATAAGAAATCTCAAAATCCTCCCACAGCCTTTCCTTGTGTGTATCCAGCTGCGTTTCATTCTTCGCTAATTTAATTTCTAATTGATACTTCTGATCTTGATAAGAATTTAAATTTGCGCCCGCAGTCTCCTGTTCTTTTGTTATGACGCTGATGCGTTCGTTCAGTTTTCCTCTCTCAGAGGTCACTTCCTCGATATAGTTTTCCGTGGATTTCTTTTCTTCCATCAGTTGTTTTGTATCTTTTTCGCTGTCGCCGCTGCCAAAGAGAATTTGATTCTTCTCTTCATCTAACCTGCACAGCTGTCTCTTTTTCTCCTCAATCTGAAATTGATAATCATCGGCAGCTTCCTCAATTCTGGATAAAAGATTCTCTACATTGGCCTTTTTGCTCTCCCAGTCGTTGACGGCGATTCTCGTCTTGGTAATTTCCTCGCTGGCACAATCGACTGTTTCTTTCATGATTTCATAACCATTCATCGCTTCTTCCAGCGCAGCATTGGTCTTTTCTATAGCCTGTTCCGCATTTAGAATGTCCTTTTTGAAGGCTGCAATCATGTTGTCTGCATCTGCCATTTCTTTGTCAATAGATAAAAGCTCACGATCATATTTTCTGCTGCTGAACTGAATATCATTTAACGTGTCTCTCAGCGCCGAGATTGTGCTGTCCAAGGCCGCAAGCGCAATTTCCTTTTGGCGTTTTCCTGCCTCCAAAGTAAGCTTTGCATTACGGATTTCTTCTAATCTGGCAGCCGCATCCTTTGATTGGACAGAAGCTGCACTTACCTGCCGCCGCAGGTCTTCAATTTCTTCTTCTAACTTTGAAATCTCACTTTTTCGCTCCAGAAGATTCGCCGTCTTATTCTTGTATTTACCGCCAGTGATTGCCCCGCTGGCGTTGATAATTTCTCCATCCAAGGTGACGAATCGAATCCCAGTTCCCGCCATCTTTGACAGTTTGATAGCCGTATCCATGTTATCCACTACAGCAACTCTGCCTAAAAGGTAAGTGAAGATACTGCGATAACGGGAATCAAAGCTGACACAATCCACGGCCAGACCTCTATATCCGCGATCGGCAGAAATCTGGCTGTCGACCTTCACCGAACTGCCCTTTACAGAGGATACTGGCAGAAAAGTCAATCTGCCTGCCCGATTTTCTTTTAGGGCGTTCACTGCAAGTTTGGCATTTTGGTCAGAATCGCAGATGATATTCTGCATCTGCCCGCCTAAAGCAGTTTCAATTGCAGCTTCAAAACCGCTGGGAACTTCCATCAATTCGGCGACTACGCCTTCAATACCGGGAATACCTGACCTCATTATGTATTTTACGGCATAGTTATAACCTTCGTAATTATTCTCCATCTCTTCGATGGTTTTTTTCCTGGAAGTTTTCTGCCCCCCCTGCAGTTTTAAATCTTCTAACGTGAGACGCAATTCTTTCTGTTGGTCAGACAAGTCTTTCTGTTCCTTGTCCAAAGCTGACAATTGCTCTGTCAAATCCTGCAAATCAGAGAGAAGCTGTTTCTGCTCTTCCTCGCTGCTTGACAGCATCTTTTCGTTATCTGCGCTGTTTTTTTCCGCACCTGCAGAGTCTTCTGCCAATTGTGCCTTTCTTTTGGTCAGAGTCTCTTTGATACTCTCATAGCTTTTGACTTCGCTGTTCTTTGAGGATATCTGGTTGTGAAGCTGGAACAGCTTTTCTCTGCCGCTGTCAATGGCTTCCGCAGTCTCCGAAGCTTGTTTGGTTATTTCGCTATGTTGATGTATTTTTTCCTGCAGCTCCTCAGATGCGGCAGTATGTTTGCTGAGAATCTCGCTTTTTGTCTTTTTCAGTTCCTCCTTGTTGAGGGTTTCTTTATCGAGTTTATCCCTCAAGGTTTGGGCCTCAGCCTGTAGTCTGCTGCTATCCTTTTCTATGCTGGAAAGCCGCTCTTCGTTAAGCTGGTTCTGATTGGTCAAGGTGTTGATTTTTTCTACAATTTCCAGGAGCTGGTCCCTGGCTTCATTTCCCAGACGCTCCAGGTTTTCATTTTTCTCTCTGGCGGCTGCTACTTCCTCATCGACACTTTTCTTTGAAGCTGTAATGGAAGTGATTTCTTTCTCCAGCTCCGAAATATCGTTTTTGAACGCTTCATTTCTCTGGTTAATGTTTTCTATATTCTTCAGCGTAATATTGATTTCTAAATCTCTATACCGTTCCTTCAGTTCCAGATATTCTTTTGCCTTTGTGCTGTCCTCTCGCAGTCCATCGATTCGCCCTTCAATTTCAGCGATAATGTCGCTGACCCTCTCCAGGTTGTTACTGGTGGAGCCCAGCTTTCTTTCTGCCTCTGCCTTTTTACTTTTATACATGACAACGCCGGCAGCTTCTTCGAAGATTTCTCTTCTGCTCTCCGGCTTGTTGCTTACGATATCTGAAATTTTACCTTGTCCGATTAGGGAATATCCATCTACTCCAATACCCGTATCCATAATCAGTTCCCTGATGTCCCGAAGCCTGCACTGATTATTGTTAATCAAGTATTCACTTTCGCCGGAGCGATACATTCTCCTGGTGATAGCCACTTCATTGTAATCGATATCCAGAATTCCCGTTGAGTTATCAATTACTAAAGTCACTTCAGCCATACCGCGAGATTTCCTGTCAGCAGTACCCGCGAAGATGACCTCTTCCATCTTGCCGCCGCGAAGTGCCTTTGGACTCTGTTCCCCAAGCACCCAACGGATAGCATCACTGATGTTGCTCTTTCCGCTTCCATTAGGACCGACAATACAGGTGACGCCTTCGTGGAATTCTATGACTACAGGCTCTGCAAAGGACTTGAATCCGTGCATCTCCAGTCTTTTAAAATACATGCTATCTAATTCCTCCCTCTAGGGTTGCTCTCGCTGCGTTTTGTTCGGCTTCTTTTTTACTTTTTCCGCGCCCGCTGCCCAAGGTTTTACCATTACATACGAGATGCACGTAAAAAGTCTTGTCATGGTCCGGTCCTTCCTCCTTATCCAAGTGGTAGGAAATAGAGGTTTTCTGCCCTCTCTTCTGCAAAGCCTCCTGCACCTGGGTTTTATAATCGGTAAATAATTTTCCGGCCAGTGCGTCAATTACAGTAGCCTCAAATTCTCTCGAAACAAAACGGGCCGCTTCGTCATACCCGCCATCGAGGTAAATAGCCCCGATGACAGCCTCCACTGCGTCTGCCAGGATGGATTCTCGATGTCTGCCGCCAGAATGCTCCTCGCCTTTCCCCATGTTCAGATATTCTCCAATTCTGAGTTTTTGAGCCACCGTAGCCAGTGACTTTTCACATACGATGAGCGCTCTGGTCTTTGTCAATTTGCCCTCATCTACTTTTTCCAAACGCTTATAAAGCTCAACACTGATAATTGCATCAAAAAATGCGTCACCTAGAAATTCCAGCCGTTCGTTATTGTCTCTCGTTTCCACTGCATGTTCCCTGCAAAATGAACTGTGAGTAAGAGCCTTGTCCAACAAAGCTTTATTTTTGAAAGTGTAGTCTATTACTTTTTCAAATTCACCGTTATTCACTGATTAAAATCTCCTCAATTTCTAAAACTGAATTTTGTATGGTATCAACGACGTTTCCTTCAACATACGGAATCGCTTTGATAATCGTCTGCTTGACTGCCAGTGCGTCGGAAGATCCGTGCATCTTGAGCATGGCGCCCTTCACTCCCAAAAGCGGCGCACCGCCGTACTCTGCATAGTTGAATTCTTTTTTTATTCCAGAAAGCTGGTCTTTCAGAAGCATGGCGCCCAGCTTTGATTTGGTATTAGAGAGAAATCTTCTCTTCATCTCTCTGAGGACCATCAGCCCCATGCCTTCTGTCAGCTTGATAATCGCATTGCCTGTAAATCCGTCAGTTACGATCACGTCGCAGGCTCCATTAGGAAGTTCCCTCGCCTCAACGCTGCCGATAAAATTCAGGTCGCTTTTATCGATCAGTTCATAGGCCGCCTTGGTCAGGGTCGTGCCTTTTCCTTCTTCTGTACCGTTATTGACAAGTCCTACGGACGGGTTCTCTCTGCCGATCACCTTCTCCATATATATACTGCCCATTGTAGCAAATTCAAACAGATTATTTGGTTTACATTCTGCATTGGCTCCCGTATCTACCAGAATAGACGGTTCCTTTCCGATGACAGGATAAACCGTAGCCAAGGTCGGCCTGTCGATACCCTGTATTCTTCCCAGAATAAAGAGTCCGCCAGCTAAAAGCGCGCCTGTACTGCCCGCCGAAAGAAATACGTCCGCTTCGCCTTTTTTGACCATGCTCAGGCCTTTGACGATAGAAGATTCTTTCTTAGTCCGTACAGCCTTTACCGGCGCTTCATCATTGCTGATAACCTCTTCGGCTGCGATAACTGTAATCTGGCTGCCATAATAGCCATGTTTTTCTATGCTCTTTGTTATGATATCCTCTTTTCCGATAATCATGATATCATCTTTTATTTCTTTGGCCGCCGCAATGGCGCCTGCAACAATCTCATCAGGGGCGTTGTCTCCGCCCATACCATCTATTAAAATTTTCATGTATATCCTCCAATGGATTTCGTCGTATAATAAAGTTGTCCCAAGACTTGTTCGGGTTATATTTTGCCATATTCATCGTGCTTATACACAGTTATTTTAACATAATTCCCCAGCATATGCAATTATCATAGACGATTCTCTTTTTCGACAAATTATCATATTGAGATTCAAAAGAGCTGTCTCACGAGAGACAGCTCCATCCTAGTCTATTTCACTTTATTTTAACATTTCCTTTATGACGGCATCGACTTTATGTGCTACTTCTCTGAAGTCCTCTTCTTTGTAGCCTCTGGTAGTCATCGGCGCTGTTCCGATTCTGACGCCGCTAGTTTCTTTTGGAGAACGAGTTTCATTAGGGACACAGTTCTTATTCAACGTAATCCCGGCATCGTCCAGCCTGTCCTGTAAGTCCTTCCCACTAAACGGGAATTCCGTTAAATCAAGCAGGAATACGTGATTGTCTGTTCCTCCAGTAACAACCTTGTATCCCAATTTGATAAACTCATCACAGAAAGCCTTGCAGTTGACAACGACCTGATGTGCGTATTCTTTGTATTCTGGCCGTAACGCCTCTTCTGCACAAATCGCTTTTCCGGCGATGATATGCTCCAATGGACCGCCCTGCGCATACGGGAATACTGCACTGTCAATTTTCTTTGCCAGCTCAGTTCTTCCGAAAATCAAACCGCCTCTCGGTCCTCTCAGTGTCTTGTGGGTTGTCGTCGTTACAATATCTGCATATCCAAATGGAGATGGATGCTCGTTACCGGCTACCAATCCAGCAATATGCGCCATGTCTACCATGAAATAAGCGCCCACTTCTTTCGCAATTTCTGCAAATGCTGCAAAATCTATTATTCTGGAGTAAGCGCTGGCGCCCGTCAGAATCAGCTGCGGTTTGCATTCGTGCGCTTTTTTTCTGACGTCCTCCATATCTATATAGCCTCTTTCATCCACATCGTAGAAAACCATGTCATAGAGTTTGCCGCTGAAATTTACTGATGAACCGTGGGTCAGATGTCCGCCATTATCCAAACTCAGTGACAAAATCGTGTCTCCTGGCTTTAAAATTGCTTTGTATGCTGCAAAGTTTGCTTGTGAACCGCTGTGCGGCTGTACATTGACATGATAATCCGTATCAAATACTTCTTTCCATTTGGTACAACAGTATTCTTCCAGTTCGTCGACGTATTTCGTGCCGCCGTAATATCTGCTGGTATTTCCTGATGTCCTTACATAAGGATAGCCTTCAGCGTATTTCCAGGACAAACAGCTTCCACAAGCTGCAAGCACCGCCTCAGAACAATAGTTCTCAGAAGCAATCAATTCGATGTTGTCTTTTTGTCTGTTATATTCTTTCTCAATCAGTTCACCTACAACTGGTGAAGCCTGTTTGATAAACTTGTAATTTTCCACATTGTATGTGCTGTTATCTGTAGCATCTTTGTTAAACATTTATCCACTTCCTTTACAGTTCGTAATTAGGTTTATTATACCACGTGCATTCCGCTAGAAATAGAATCAAACGTCATGATTCAATGGTTCCTACCTTGCGGCAACGTATTGCTACGCAATTCTCCTACGCTCGCGCTGCTCGCTTCGCTGTCCGTTTTGCCTAGCCGACTAAAGTCGGGGCAAAAAGGCAACGCCGTAAGATTAACGGAATCATTATACCATATCCGTTGTAAAGGTTTCAAGCGCTAATATGGAAACTTCATATGCGGTTTTGATTAAAACGTCTCCATCTTCGCATTTTTTCTTATATTGCCTGCTCTGCAGTCTGCCGTGTATGGCAATTCTATCTCCCACATCAAGGGTACTGGAATAGATTGCGTTTCTTCCCCAGGCGATACAAGGTATGTAGTCCGATTTATTATACATGCGGTTGACGGCCAACATCAGATCACATATCTTTCGGCCAAGTGGTGAAGTTCTCTGCAACGGCTTCTTACATAAAAATCCTTCCAAATAGATTTCGTTTATCGCCTCATCCTCTGGATCTGCCTCCGTAATATCTCTGGCAAATATAACGATATTGAGTTTGTTATGTCCTTCTACGTCCTCGTTATAAGTTCTGATTTGCCCTTCTATGTTTACATATTCGCCCAGCTCTATATTCATAGTACTCAAAATCCGCTCCGACGCCATGACAATAATTTGATCCTCATAGCCGCTGTTACGCAAAACGCCTATTTCAAACGTGTAAAAAACCTCTCCATATGTTCTATGGCTGAATTTCAGGCCATCTATTATTTCCCCGCAAACATGGGCTACATTTGTACTGGTATTGCTGTCTTCTAAATTTATCATATTTTCCCTCCCAGAAACTCGCATTACTACATTCTATTCTAAGATGGGGAAAGTATGACATTCTGCCTAAAGAAGCAAGTGATTTGCCTGGCAAAATTTATGACCTGCAGTCAGGCTTATCAGTTTAAGCCGCTTCTCGCTCATTGGGATTATATAGGTTTGGACACTTGATCGTTATGACCAGGCTGTCGGCCTGTGCTTTGGACATATTGTCCGGCACCGCTCCATAATAATGGTTTGCAGCCTCTTTGATGCCGTAACAGTTTTCGCCAAAGTAGATGCAGTTCAGGTACATTTCCAAAATTTCATCTTTCGTATAATCCTTTTCTAAATGGAAAGCGACAAAGACCTCGGCCACCTTTCTCTCAAAGTTTTTGTCGAAGTCAAAGTACATGTTTTTCGCCAGCTGCTGGGTGATGGTGCTGCCTCCTTCTACAAAGCTGCCCGCCAGGAGGTCGTTTTTGATCGCTCTTACGATGGCAAGGGGGTCGATGCCAAAGTGGAACCGAAAGCGCTTGTCCTCTGACTTGATAATTTCATCCTTAAAATAATCCGAAATGTCGTCAAGATCTACATAGTTGACGCTGCGTTTGATTTCTGCAACCTTCTCTGCGATGGTCGTTTCCTTGATTGCTGCCTTGTAGAGCTTGTATCCTTTGTATACTGTTGGAGCCGTAACAATGGCGCCGATCAACATGGTAATTAAAACAGTCATAGCAAAACCTTTAAACAATCTTCTCATCGAAAACACCCCTTTCCTTTTGATACTACCATTGTATCTTTTGGAAAGGGGCGCTGCCATAGCTTTGACTTACAGGGCGCTTACAGTTTTGTAAGATTCCTTTCGCACTTTTTACGGCTTTTCAACCGGCAATACGAGCGAAAGGTAATCAGCAGGAAAATGACATATGGCGATATCGGAGAATAAAGGTTCTTTTTGGTTTTTGAAAATCTTTCTGTAACATTGCTAAACTGATACAGCACAGAAGGAATGCTATAGCTGAAACAATCATTTTCCACAGTCTGATTGGGGTTGGTGCAATCATTAAATTCTCATTTCATTTTTTATAAACATCATCCTTCTTTTTTCTGTATTCATTAATAGTAATTGCTGCAATAAAAACAGCACTTGCAATGAGCCATGAATCATAATCTACAGCCGTGAAACTCCCATATTTATAAAACGAATATACGCACATGCATAGTATAAATGCCAAATACATTAAAATGTATTTCAATACTGCGGACTTCATAATCTTTTTCATACTTGCACCTCATTTCAACTCAGACTAAATAAGCTATAATAAACCTAATATATCCCTCAATCCCTGTCGTTCACGGAATATTGATGATACCGGCGCACACAGCAACCGGTTTTCTTAGGGATAATCCAACACTTGCCATATTAAAGCTGAGCAGGGCTAGTTTCCTCTAACTGTCTGCACAGCCTTTCTACTGCAGCAAAATCATTTCTTTTGAAAGCTCTCGTGATATCAGCTTCCAACTCCTGCTTTTTCTTATCTGTTTCTAAATACTTCTGGTCAAAGTATCTGTCATATACCATTTTGCGAAATTTCCTGGTTTGCATACGCCTGATGGTATTATCTTCCACGAGAAGGACATAATCCGCGCAATTGGCTACCAGGTAAAAATCATGGCTGACCATCAGCACAGTCCCCCTGTATTCCGCAATTGCTCTTTCTAAAGCAATCTGCGCGTAAATGTCCAGATGGCTGGTCGGTTCGTCAAGAATCAAAAGTTCTGCATCGGAAGCTGCAATGATTGCAATCTGCAGTAGGTTCTGCTCTCCTCCCGATAGCTGGCCCGCCTTCTGGTCTATTAGATCCTCTGCAAGACAATACTTTTTAAGACATGCTTTGATGCTTTCCCTTGTATCAAAGCCGGCGTCCTGCATAACTTCATATACTGTTTTGGCTTCGTCTATATTGACTCCCTGAAGCTGAGAAAGACAAATGTAACGCGTATCCTCATCGATATGGATTGACGGATGATTGTTTTCAAGAATGTCATTGATCAAAGTGGTCTTCCCTGTGCCGTTTGCCCCGACGATGGCCGCTTTTTCTCCAGCTAGAAGCTGAAAATTGACATTTTCTAATAAGCTTTTATCAAAGATTACCTTGTAGTCTGTAAGGCTCAAAATAGTTTTTTCCCCTTCGGGCAAAACTGCCGGAAGGGCAATTTCCGGCTCGCGCATCTCAATAAAAGGCGCTTTGATCTGCCTTGCAATCAGACGGTCCAGCTGGGACTGCTTTGCATTTACAGACTGCCCGATAACAGGATTCACCTTTTCAGTCGCCCTTTTGCGTAAAATATCAACCATTTCCTGGGTGCGGGCAATTTCATCCTGCTCTTCAAGATTCTGCAGTTTCAGTTTTAGTTTTTCTTTTAGCAGTGAACAGCGATACTGGGTATAGCTGCCATCGTATTCCTGAACATCGCCGTTTTCCAGATGCAAAATCTTATTAAAGCAGTGGTTCAGCAGATATCTGTTGTGCGTTACCACAAGGATTGTCCCCTTATAGCCGTTCATCATCTGGCAAAGGCTGTTTAGATTCCCAAAATCCAAAAACACATCGGGTTCATCTAAAATCAGAAGATTTGGAGCCAGCAGCATTTCTCTCATAATCTGCAGCAGTTTATACTCACCGCCGCTGATCTGGTAAAGCTTCATTTTTTCTAAATCGCCCATTCCTGCCACATTCAGCTGTTTTCGAATATTGCTATCGTAATGATCGCCATCCATTGCCTCATGGATATCCATAAGGGTTTGGTATGTTTCAAGCGCCGCTTCCATATCATTGGAGACATCTGCCATTTTATCACAAACTGCCGCGATTCTTTGCTGATTTTCCAAGAATTTCTCGCTGAGATACTCATACACTGTACGTTCCTGAGCTTTATCCCTTACGCTAAACTGGCTGGCATAACCTATTCTGCAGCTTTCATCTTTCATAATTTTGCCATCATACAGGTATTGATCGGTGTTGATGAGCATGTCCACAAGCGTTGATTTACCGCTGCCGTTGCTTCCGATAAGGGCGCAGTGCTGTCCCGCTTCCAGTGTGAATGAAACATCTTTATACAAATCTTTTGTCGGAAAACCAAAAGAAAGTTTTTCTACTTGAATCATTTTTTGCCTCCTAATGGTCCTGCCTCAAAACTTGTTTTGACTAGGCAGACCTTATGCTTTAACTCCCCAAATCTTTAATTTAGTCGAAGTTTGTCGTATACTCTATATAATTTTCTGATTAAAATGTCCTCTTGTATCAGTTTCCTGATTAAAAAGAGTTCTATCTAATACCCCGCTTAATTTTCCGATGGGATCGCTGGACACTTTGAAGACTTCCTCTGCAGATTCGATGGTAAAGTTCAGTCTGAAACTTTCAATTCCTTCCAATAACGGCACTTCATCCAGAAGGTTCAATATTTTGCCGTTAAGAATCGTAGTCGTACAATCGTCATGTGAAATAACAGGAAATTTTCCATATTCATCTTCTATTTGGTAGGATTTTGTTTTACATATGCCACACTGATCTAGTTTCTTCAGCGGGCAATATTTTGTAAACATCAAAGGTGCGCGGCCATAAACAATCATCTCCAGGGCCGGATAACCCTCGTTCTCCTTATAATAGGCGTCAATCAGTTCTCTGATTTGTGTTTTGTTTAATTCATAGGACAATGTCACCCTTTTGGCGCCTAAGCGGTGCAGCTCATAGCAACTGACTGAATTGACGACATTGAAGGAATAGTCGGTAACAAAAGGATTGGTTTGTCTGTATTGATAGATTCCGCCATAGCCTCCAATCAAAAGTTCTCCCTCTTTTTCCTCATAGGAATTCTGATTTCTTCTGATGATGTTGTCAAAATACACTTCTTTGATTCCAGCACGCAGGCAAGCATCGTATTGCTCCTTTGTCGTTACCGTGGCCGTAAGGTAAGGTTGTTTGGGAATAAAGGCGATTTTTTCCTTCGGCTCTGCCTCTTTCGTCCTCTTTTTCTGATTGCAAAGCTTTGATGCATATAAGCTCTGCACGATTTCTCTTCGCGCGCTATTCAGTAATTTTGCCGGAATGAATGCATGATATTCTTCAAAATCCACGCTGCCCAAGGTGAAGATTGTGTCGTTTAGTCTTGATAACTGCTTTACCACCTGATCTTTTGTGGTGGGATGATTCATCGCCTCACCCAGGGTTTCGTCACTCTCATACAAATAATGACAGCCCAATCCTTCGGCATCTATGACCAGATGAGAATTAGGATAAGCGTACACTTTGAGGTTCAGATCAAAACGCCTGAATTCTTTATCCAGTCCAGATTCCAGCTCTTTGTAGTATAGGTAATCTTTCGTCTTATATACGATGTCGCCCATTGAAAGCTGCTCTTTGATTTTGATGTAGCAGACATGATCTGCCTTGTTAATCAAGTTCCCCTCTCTGTCATACAGTTTTACGACGGATAGGTTAACATCCTCGTTATCGTGGTCAATTCTGATCATATCATTCTGATTCAAAACCCTGCTGAGGGTTATTTCGTACATACCCTTGTAGGATTTTGTGATTTTACCGATTTCGTAGCCGAAATTGTTAGGCTTCTGAATGTTGGTAATGTCTTTGACATCTTCATGGAACAGATAGCCTTTGGTATAGGTTCTGTTAAAGGTTTTGTTTAGATTCTCCTTGTCTTCTGCGCTGGCTTTGCCATCTAATGCCAGTCTATATTTTGATACAACATTGGCGACATAAGCCGGTTCCTTCATTCGTCCTTCTATCTTCAGCGAATCGATTTCTTTCAGATCGTCTATATAGTCAATGGTATTCAAATCCTTTGTCGATAAAATATAACTTTTTCCCAAGGAATTGCCTGTGGTTCTGTCTATCAGTTCGTAGGGTTTACGGCAGGAACCCACGCATCTTCCACGATTACCGCTGCGATAGCCTATCAGTCCGGACATGATACAGTTACCGGAATAGGACACACATAAAGCCCCGTGAACAAAGATTTCCAAAGGAATTTTAGCTATTTTTTTAATCTCTTTTACTTTTTCAATTGGGGTCTCACGAGCTAAAACGACTCTCTTGGCCTGAAGCTCCTTGAACAGCAACGTTCCTTCCAGATCGTCGATTCCCATCTGGGTTGAACAGTGAACCTCCATATCGGCAAAATTTCTGACCATATAATCAAAGACGGCAAGGTCCTGTACGATAACGCCATCGACACCTATTTCGTTCAGCTTCGCAAGCTGCTTTCTCATGTCTTCAAGCTCGTCTTCAAATACGATCGTGTTCATGGTTACATAAATCTTAACATTTCTGAGATGTGCGTATGCAGTCGCCTCTTTTAAGCTTTCCAAATCAAAGTTGGCAGAATAGGCGCGGGCGCCAAATTTCTGCATACCTAAATAAACTGCGTCTGCACCATTTGAGACTGCAGCCTTCAAGGCTTCTATATTACCGGCCGGAGCTAATAGTTCTGTCATATTTTCTTGTATGATGTTTATAGATATAAAACATCATAACTTCCTTTCCTTTTATATCAACGCTTCCTTGCAGCGAAGCTGTAAAATCTTTGCGTTCATTATACCATGTGCATTCCTTTGAAAATAAAATCATAGCACATGATTCAATAGTTCCTTCCTTGCGGCAACGCCGTTGGATCGTGGAACTATTATACCATGAATATACATTTGAAAACACAATCGCAATTTATGATTCAATGAACGCTTCCTTGCAGCGAAGCTGTAAAATCTTTGCGTTCATTATACCATAATGATTCAAAAATTCAAAAGACAAATCGGCGTGAACAGAGGCCGGTTTGCCTTCATTATTAATTCGTATTCTCTTTTGCTTTGGCAGCAAGGCGTTTTTGCCTTTTCCCATATAAAAACCTGTTGACGTATTTGTTCACCACCGCTACAAAGACGAAGCCCAGTGAAATCGCCAGAGCGATGATGATAGCAGCCGTGCCGTTTTCTACGAACATGGCGTCGTCTTCGCTGACCAGGCCGAACATGGTATAATACAGCCTGCCGCCAGGTATCAGCGGTACAGCAGCAGCAGTCAGAAAAATGGTCGCCGGCGCTTTGTTGACCCTGGCCATCAGCTCGGCATAAATCGCTACATAGACCGCCGCAATCAGATTGGCAATAAAATCGCTCTGCAGCTCGGCAAAGACCATCAAATAGATAAACCAAGTGACCAGTCCCCCGATGCCGGCGTATAGAATCTGTCTGCCTTTGATCTTGAGAATCAGGGCAAAACCCAGGGAACCCAGGAAGGCTGACGCAAGTTGAACAATCATAGCACACCTCCCAGAACGATAATGGTAAAGGCAAAACCGCAGGCGATAGCAGCAGCCACCAGAATCGAGTTGACCAGGCGCAAAAGACCGGAGGCGATGTCTCCAATCAGCATATCTCGGATGGCGTTGGTCATGGCGATGCCAGGAATCAGCAACATGATACCGCCGATCATGATCTTGTCAGAGTGGTCGCCAAGACCGATCTGTACAAGCAGCAGCGCCGTAATACCGGCGACGACGGAAACCACAAAGTTATACACAATCTGGTTTTTCTCCCTTGATGCCAGAAATAACTCCATCAAAACAATTACGACACCGTCGATGGAGGCGGCGATGCAGTCCAGCCAGCTTCCGCCGAAGAAAACTGTAAACCCGCCGGAAACCAGAATCGCGCCGATGAACTTCAGGGAGATATGCTGTTTAGGGCGATTCATGACCTCGTCAAACTTCTGCCGCATGGCATCCGGTTCCGGCAGATTGGCGCAGACATAACGGCTGAGATCATTGAGATAATCCAGCCGGTCAAAGTTGGCATCGTAGCGGACGATACGCCGTATGTGCGTGAGGATTCTGCCGTCAGGCGCTTCCATGGTGACCTGTATATTGGAAGTAATGATGAAAACATTGATCCTGTCAGCACCATAGCTTTCACACATGCGGTAAATGCTGTCCTCCACACGGTTCACCTCTGCACCGCAGACCACCATCTCCTCACCGATATCAAGAATTCCTTGCAAAACTCTGTCAAAATCCATTATGCAATCTCCAGCTTCATCACCTCAGGATGGCAGCTCACCTGATACTGCGGGCAATACTTGCATTCAAAAAAGTTGGGCGCAGTGTCAGGGTCTACGGCAACAAAGCCGTTCTTCTTAAAGAATCCCGGCGCTCTGGCCACCAGATAGAGTTCTTTACCACCCAGCTCTTTCACCTGCTCTATCACCTTTTTCAGCAGAATCTCACCGACTTTGCTTTTCCGGTACATCTTGTCTACGGCGATGCCGTCGATGATGTAGCGTCCCTCTCGTTTTGCCAGAACCACGCCGCCGACTAAAAAGTCCTCCTCGCCGTGAGTCACCTTGTAACATTTCACGATGTCGGTATCCACCTCTTCATCACCGTCAAATTCCAGTTCATTTTCTACGAAAAATTTAACCAGTCTTTCATACTCATCTGTTTCTTTCATGATTAAACGCATCATTTTATATCTCTTCCCCCATATTATCTTCTAAAGTACAGATCTTCAATCTGTTATGTAATACATTAAATTCTAATGGGAACTTCTCACCGTGTTCGCCGTCAATGTCCGTCGGCAGATCGCTGTCAGCCTCGATCTTTAATTTGCTGGTCTGAAAATGGAGCACCTTTTTACTGGAAGGATGGTTGCCCTGCAGAATTTTCATAAACACGCCCGGCATTTCCAATAAGGTCATATTTCTAAACAACATGACATCCAGCAATCCGTCGTTGATTTCTGAATCTGGTGAAATCTTCTTGAACCCCCCTGCAGATTTTCCGTTCATGACCACCATGAAGTACATCTTCTCTTTATAGACTTTTTCCGGCGTTGTCAAAGTCACTTTGATCGGCTTTAGATTCGGTACTTCAGAAAGTCCCTTCAGATAATATGCCAAAACGCCGATTGTATTCTTAAGTGTGGGGTCAGTCTTCTGGCTGACGTCGACGACTTGCCCGATGGCAGCTACGTTGATAAAGAAACGGTCGTTGACCTTGCCCACGTCGGCATATGTATAATTGTTCCCCAAAGCGATGTCCAGCATTCTGTCTATCTCGTTAGGAATGTTGAAATAGTAGGCAAAGTCGTTGGCAGTTCCAGCTGGCATAATGGCCAGTGGAAGATAGATATCGTTTCTGATCATGGCATTGACACAGATATTGATGGTGCCGTCCCCGCCAGCAGCGATAATCTGCCGATATTCCTCCCTATAGGTCTCCTTATCTAAATCGGCCAGATAGTCATAAATAGCGTGGCCGTGAGCCGCTCTGATTGGTATGACCTGATACCCCTCATTTTGGTATCGGCCGATGATATTGTCCAAGTTATTCTTGAACATCCCACTCCCGGAGCTCGGGTTATAGAATAAAATCACTTTCTTCACGTTCTTACTCATGTAGGTACCCCCTAATCTCTCCAATTAAATATAGTGATCCTGCAAAGAGAAGCAGGTCATAATCCTCATATCGCTGTTTTCCATATTCTGCCGCATCTTTTGGTGATTCTATTATAATACAATTCCCGCCCTTTGCGGTAATCATTTTTGCAAGTTGGGCTGCCGCAAGCTTTCTCGGATTTTCCGGCTCTGTGACGACAAAATCATTTGTGATAGCGAGAAAATTGTCTAATACCTCATCTACATCTTTGTCCTGCAGTATTCCCACAGTCATCAAAATCTTTTTCCCCTCAAAGTGACGGTTAACCGCCTCCCGCAGTGCATTTGATCCATCCGGGTTATGGGCGCCGTCGATGATGACAAAAGGATCTCTCTTCAATATTTCAAAACGACCTATCTGTTTTGCCCACCTAAACCCCTGTTTGATGGCCTCCATCGTTACTGTGATGCTTCCCTGTTCATTGAGCAGTGCGATTGTATAAAGAGCTGCCAGGGCATTCTGAATCTGATGTTTTCCCAACATGGAAATCTCTATATCATATTTTTTCCCCAGAATTTCTGTTTCAAAACGATAGCCTGCTAAAGTTTGTTCTGTTATTTCATAGGAAAGCTTCTGCACGTCATAGAAAGGAGCATCCAGTTCTTCTGCCCTCCTGATAAATACCTCTTTGGCTTCCGCTCTGTCAGTTGCAGAAATTACAGGGCATCCCGCTTTGATGATGCCTGCTTTTTCAAAGGCGATTTCGGGGATGGTTTCCCCGAGACGGTCGGTGTGATCCAGGGATATAGAAGCAATGACGCAGGCAAGTGGATGCTTTACCACGTTGGTGGAATCCCCCCTGCCGCCCAGGCCGACTTCCAGAACCACATAGTCCGCTTTCTGCTCTTTAAAGTAAAGAAAGGCGATTGCCGTCACCACCTCAAACTCTGTCGGCGACTCCTCTCCTTCTTTTACCATTTCTTCAGCCTTGGCGAGAACGACTTCGCTGCAGCGATTCAGGTCCTCGTCGGAAATATAGGCGCCGTCAAACTCGATTCTCTCATTAAATACTTCGATATATGGGGAAGTATAGAGGCCGGTCTGATAACCGGCCGCCTGTAATACTTCGTAAACATATCTGCAGATGGAACCTTTGCCGTTGGTGCCTGCCACGTGAATGACCTTGAGTTCGTCCTGGGGGTTTCCCAGCTTCTCCAAAAGAACATGCATCCGTTCCAATCCCAGGACACTGCCGAATCGTAAAAATTCGTGTATCTTGTTAATTGCATCCATCTTATTTGTTCACTTTCTTTGCTACCATTTCCAGTCTGGCTTCTACCTTCGCCAGCATATCCTCGTACTTGGCCTGCTTTTCTTTTTCCTCATTGACCACCTTTTCCGGCGCTTTGGCCAGGAATCCCTGGTTGGAAAGCTTGCCGGCAACTCTCTTTACTTCGCCTTCCAGCTTCTTCTTTTCTTTGGTCAGTCTGTCGAATTCGGCGTTAAAGTCAACCAGATCATCCAGCGGAATGAAGATTTCGATTCCCTCGATGACGGCGGACATGACCTCTTCCGGCACTTCGGCTTTGTCAGTGACGAACTTGATGTCTGTGATGTTCGCCAGATCTTTGATATATCTCTCGCCGCTCTTGATGGTATCAAGTTTCTCACCTTCTGCATAGATGACGGCGGTCAGCTTCTTGCTTGGTACCGCTTCTGCCTCTGCCCGAATATTTCTGATGGCGCGAATGGCTTCCATGGCTGTTTCCAGTCTCTCTTCTTCCGCAGCAAAGCGTCTCGCCTCTGAAACTTCCGGCCACTTGGCCTTGATCAGATAGCAGTTCGGATTGTCTTCTCTCTCGCAGTCGGAATGCGGCAGGAAGGACCAAATTTCTTCTGTGATGAATGGCATGAACGGGTGCAGCATTTCCAGCATGTTTTTGAGAACCATGACGAGGACGAACCTTACGACTTTCTTGTCTTCTTCATCGTCACCCCAGAGTCTCTTCTTGACCAGTTCGATATACCAATCGCAGTATTCATTCCAGATCAGCTCATAAACCCTCTGGCCAGCCAGGGCGAGGTCATATTTTTCCAGTGCATTTGTAACATATTCTACCGCATCGTTAACTCTGCTGATGATCCACTTGTCCTCGTCACGCAGGGCGATATTGCTGAAGTTGGTCGTATCTCCGCAGGCCATGCCGCAGCAGTCACCACAGCATTTTGCTAATTCTTTGAAGTTGCCATCTTCGTCCTGCAGGTTCATGATGACAAAGCGGGATGCATTCCAAAGCTTGTTGGCAAAGTTTCTGGATGATTCCAGCTTGTCTTCTTTGAATCTCATGTCGTTGCCCGGCGTGATACCAGTGGTCAGCATGAAACGCAGTGCGTCGGCGCCGAATTGGTCGATAACCTCCAGCGGGTCGATGCCGTTGCCTAAGGATTTACTCATCTTGCGGCCTTCTGCATCCCTTACGAGTCCGTGAACGTATACGTGATGGAACGGCGGCATATCCATGGCTTCGCAGCCGGAGAACACCATGCGGACAACCCAGAAGAAGATGATGTCGTAACCTGTCACCAGTACATCGGTCGGGTAGAAGTATTCCAGGTCTTTTGTCTTATCTGGCCAGCCCAAGGTTGAGAACGGCCACAGGGCGGATGAGAACCAGGTGTCGAGGACGTCCTCGTCCTGTTTCAGATCTGTCGAGCCGCACTTCGGACATTTGCTAGGATCTTCTTCGCTGACGATCAGCTCACCGCACTCCTGACAGTACCAGGCCGGGATTCTGTGTCCCCACCAAAGCTGACGGGAAATGCACCAGTCTCTGATCTCTTCTAACCAGTGCAGATAGGTTTTTTCAAATCTCTCCGGAACATGCTGCAGCTGGCCTGATTTTGCCGCTTCGATAGCCGGCTTTGCCAGATCTTCCATTTTGACGAACCACTGATCGGAAAGCATCGGCTCGATGACGGTATGGCATCGGTAACACTCGCCTACAGGGATGACCTTTTCTTCTGTCTTAACCAGGTAGCCAGCCTCGTCCAAATCCTTGACCCACTGTTTTCTGCACGCGTAACGATCCATTCCCTCGTACTTGCCTGCTAAGTCATTCATGGTCGCATCCAGGTTGATGCAGGATGGACTTTCCAGACCTGCGCGCTGTCCCACCTCGAAGTCGTTAGGGTCATGTGCCGGTGTAATTTTAACGGCGCCAGTACCCTTTTCCGGGTCTGGATATGGGTCTGCAATGATCGGAATCTCTTTTCCTACCAGCGGCAGGATGACTTTCTTTCCGACCATATCTTTATATCTCTCATCGTCAGGATGAACGGCGATAGCCACGTCGCCGAACATGGTTTCCGGTCTCGAAGTGGCGACGATCATATCCTCTGCGCCTTCTTCTGCCGCCGGATAACGGAAGTACCAGTAGAGGCCGTTCTTGTCTTCGTGTTCTACCTCGGCGTCAGACAAAGATGTACCGCACTGCGGGCACCAGTTGATCAGCCTGTTTCCTCTGTAGATGAGTCCTTTGTTATATAATTGTACGAAGAAATGTCTGACGGCTTTGTTGCAGCCTTCGTCCATGGTAAAGCGTTCTCTGCTCCAGTCGCAGGAATCTCCCAGTTTGCGGCACTGTCTGGTAATTCTGCCGCCGTACTCGTCTTTCCAAGCCCAGGCGCGGTTCAGGAACTCCTCTCTGCCCAGGTCTTCCTTTTCCTTGCCCTCTTCTTCTCTGATTTTCTCTACGACCTTGACCTCTGTGGCAATGCTGGCGTGATCCGATCCCGGCAGCCACAGCGCACTGTAACCTTGCATTCTCTTCCATCTGGTCAGAACATCCTGCAGGGTCTGATCCAAAGCGTGTCCCATATGAAGCTGCCCCGTAATATTTGGCGGCGGCATCACGATGGTGAAGGGCTTCTTGTCAGGATCTACCTCTGCCTTAAACGCTCCGTTCTCTTCCCACATCTGATATATTCTGTCTTCAAAATCCTTTGGGTTATAAGTCTTTGCTAAATTTTTCTCCATGTTACTTCCTTTCTATTACTATTTGCTATTTTTTCTTTATTTGAGATACCCTGACTGTACTGTAAGCGCACACTGCAACACTGACCAGCATGACGATGCCGGTTATCCGCACGATCCAGTCTGAAAGAGGAATTATGAGCATATGAAATCCTGCGATCAGCAAGGTGATTACTAGTATGATCAAAGCCAAGATTTGTACTTTTTGAATTTGTCTCATCGTTACGCCTTCTTTTCTTAAAACATCTCACTCATCTTTAAAGGCACAGATATCTCTGCTGCTGACGCCCGGCTTGCCCTGCCGATCAAGCAGCGGCGTCAATCCGGCTCCATAACCAGTATTGACCATCAGATAGTTCACACCTGTCTCTTTATCTACAATGACTTCAAAGGACTTTGCCAGTCCGTTGGAATACGTCTCTCTGATTTCAAAGCGATTGTCTTTTTTGCTCATTCTGATCCTCCTATAATAAAAAAGTCCTCTGCATATATCATGCAAAGGACGAAAAATTCCGCGGTACCACCTTTGTTCCGCAAAGTGTAAAACACCTTGCGACGCTCATTAAAAAAGCCAGACTCCAAAGCAACCTTCGGCGGATACTGTTTCTCTAAGGTCTCTCAGCCTGCGGACCTTATTCTCTGTAAAGGGTTTTCTCGCTTACTCCTCTTCTTCAACGTCTAAATATTAACCTATTATGCTATTTTACCAAAAAAACAATTTTTTGCAAGTCATTATTGCAAATATCATTAAATTGCTGTCAGATACGGGATTTCCACCCCATCATTTTGAAGACGGAAAGTCACGATATCAGGATGAATACGCAGAGATTCCGCAAATGCATCTACAGATCTTCTATCAAAACTATGACTCTCTAAAAATATACGATAATCATCTCTAGGTATTAAAAAATCTTTAGAGAAATCTTCTGCTTTTATTTTGACCGCTTGTACTTTTTTGTCACCATAAATAGCCATTCCCGTAGCGATTGTCAACGTAAGACGACGTTCCATAATATATCCGATTCCATTAAAAAAATCAGTCCAGAACTTTCCAGTATTTGTTAAGTTATCTCTCATCGCAAAGAGAACCTTGTCAGGGCTGAGCCATTTGACTACTGTTTCAACCGGACAATGATCCAAAGTTGGCAATAATACAAAAGCAATTCCATGTGTAGAAAGTAAATCTTTCATCTGATTCCATTTTTCTCTGGAGTCACTCATAGCCATATCTCGTAAGGCTGTCAGTTTCTTTTTCAAACCCTTGTAATCAAAAATCTCTGTATTTGCTTTTTTGGCAAAGTTCATTGCGGTTTGGATCCACGCATTTGCATGAAGAATCTGAGATTCTGATATTGGTGCTGAATCGGATATTTTCAGTAAAAAGTTTCTATCATACATCGTGTTGAGATCTGTTACGCCAAAATATCTCTGTAACTCATCGATCTGCATGCAGACCTCATTAGAAACTGCCACAACACCCAGCCTTACCCAATAATTATAGTCTAATTGGCTCACCGTTTTGAACTGCATTTTCTGAGATATCCTCTTCTCAATTTCAATTTTCTTTTTTAAATAATCCTGATTTAAATTAAGCCACATGGTGACAGATGTGTCAAAGACGATGGAAAGCTTCATGGCCATCTCCCTCGTCAAGTCAATCTTTCCATTAATCAATTTGCTCACCGTCTTAGCGGAGGTTCCCAGCCTTTTACTTAACTCATCTTGAGACATTCCCTCCCCCTCTAGGATATCTTTTATTACATACCCTGGATGGAATGCAATGATGTTGTCATGCTCCAGTTTATTCATAATGGTTTGATACCTCCCAAATCAGAACAATCTCTGTCATACGATAAATATCATTTTTATCATTAGAGTTCCACTCTTTTCCATTGCTGTCAAGTGGAATCACGATCAGTCTGTAGCCAGATCTCCTCCCTGCAATGTCTAATGCAAATTTCCCATCCATATTTCCTTGTAAACGATGTAGTCTATATGCTGACAAGCCAGATAGGTCATATAGAGTTTCCGCACTTTGCAGTATACCGACCAAAGCCTGCAATTTTTCTGCTACTTTGACATTCAGTTCTTTTTTTGCGTAATTGAAATCTGTGCAAAGTTTATATGTCTTTTTATCCCTATATACTATTTTCATTTTCCTTACCTATTCGGTAATATTTTTATATATTATATCATATTGTCTTGATCTCTACAATAGAAAAGCTGTAAAGTAAATAATGCGAATTCCGTTTTACATGTTCCCTTTTTATTGTATACTGTAAGGATGAGGGGAGGAAATACCAATGACTTGTAAGAAAGAATTATCTGCCGTCATCTTAGCATCTGGACGCGGCCGTCGTTTTGGAGAAAATAAACTGCTCTACCCGATTAATGGTATCGCCATGGTGGAACAATTGTTTATCACCATACCAACGGACCTATTCAAAGAGGTCATCGTCGTCTCTATCTATGACGAAATTTTGACTATGAGTGAAAAACACGGTTATCTCCCAGTGCATAACGACGATACCAGCGGTGATATCGCAAAAACAATCATATTTGGCATCAATGCAATAGATCGTTATAGCGACGGCTGCATGTTCTTCACCTCCGATCAGCCCTGGCTCACTTCATCAACCATCGAGAGATTGATCGGACAATTTTACAATGAGCCCGAAAAGATACACATCCCTGTATGCCAGGAACAGAGTGGAAATCCGGTTATCTTTCCAAAGCGGTTTTTCGCAGATTTATGCTCACTGCCACCCCACTATGGCGGCAAACATCTTGTAAAAAAATACCCAGAGGCAGTTTCTTATCTGACCGTCACAAACGCACTGGAATTGAAAGACGTGGACACAAAAGAGGATTTATCGCCTGTTTCCACCTAAAGTGAACGACGATAGCCCAAAAATAATTCCCCCTCATTTTCATAAACCTTTATGCCTGAAAACACCTGCCTGAGACCTTTCTCAACAGTATCGGCGGAGGATACCCCTTTTTCAATCTCGGCACAGATCTTCCCACCCTTTAACAGGTAGACCTTATCACAATAAGCAAGCGCCAGCTGTGGATCGTGCAGCACCAGCAGAGCGCCCAGCTTTTCTTCATCTGCAAGCCTGCGCAAAACCTGCATCATATGATAGCGGTTATTCACATCTAAAGAACTGTCCGGTTCATCAAAGAGCAGCAGGGGAGCGCCTTGCACAATACATCTGGCAATCATCACCATCTGTTTTTCTCCCTCGCTCAGATACATATAGTTTGCTTCCGCCAAATGCGAGATGTGCAAGTAGTCTAATGCCTCATAGGCACGACAAACATGTGCCTTAGTCGGCGTCTGTCCAAACTTTAAGTTTGGGTTTGCCCCCATGAGAACGATGTCTAATACGGCAGTGTCAAAATACACGCCAAATCGCTGTGGCAAATATGCTGTCAATCTGGCCCGTTCTTTCGCTGAAAGATCCTGTATATTTTTCCCCGATAACAGAACACCTCCCTTTTCCGCGATCTCCATCCCACAGATGATTCGCAGCAGTGTTGACTTGCCTGATCCGTTCTCCCCCAGCAGCGCACATAGATTTCCTTCTTTCACTTCCAAATTTATGCCATTCAGAACATTTCTTTTACCATAAGCAAATGTGAGGCTGCCAACTTCTAGTAAAATCGCCAATCCCTCCTTTTTATCATCAATATGACTAAAAACGGCGCTCCGATCAGGGATGTTAAGATACTGATCGGTATCTCTATATCCGAGAACCCCCTTGCAGCACAGTCGGCTAAAACCATCAGAATTCCGCCTAAAATGCAAGTTAAAGCGGCAGTCTGCAAATTACTCCTCTGCGTGATCATCCTCGCAGCATGGGGTGCGACCAAACCGATGAAGGTAATCAGGCCTGTAACGGAAACAATGGCAGAAACGATGACTGTCGTGGCGACCAGTACAATACCTCGAATCATCTTCACTCTGACGCCTAAAGCAGAAGCTTCTTCATTGGACAGTCCCAAGATGGTAATCTGATATCTCACCAAGAACAATGCCACCATGCCTGGTAAGAAGAACGGCAGCACCCAGAGCACTTTTGAGGCTGTAATAGCCGAAAGGCCGCCCATAGACCAGTATTCCAGCGGCGCCAGTTCACTGTTTGGATCTGCCAGCAGTTTCAAAATCATAATCACGGCTTCTGCCATGGCACTGACGACAATTCCTGACAAGACAATGGTTGCCAGTGAATTTCTGTGGCCGTTTTTTGCAAACAGCATGACGAGCAGAACGGCAAGAATGCCGCCGAAGAACGCATAAATGGGCACAAGCACGGAACCTGCACCCATGACGACAATCCCCAAAGCGGCCCCGGCATTGGCACCGCTTGCCACACCGATGATGTCTGGAGAAGCCAGAATATTTTTAAACAAAAGCTGATAGATATAGCCGGCCAGACTCAGACCTGCGCCGGCGAGAACTGCCATCAAAGTGCGTGGCAGCCGCAGTGTCATAAACACAGCATAGGTCATCTGCTCGACCTCCTGCCCCCTAAGAATTCTTACGATATCCTGCAGGGAAATTGGATATTTTCCAACTGATAGCGAGACGCCCACAAGAAAAGCCAATAGCATGAGGAAAGTGCAGATGAGCCGATTTACTTTTTTTCTATTCATGATACGGTAAGAAGCTCCTTGTCTACTGTAAATCCATAAAATCGGTCATAAAAGTCCGATACATCTTCTTGAAATTCTTCTAAGCTGTACGCTTCGGGATGCAGCGCGGCTAATAGCCACAGTTTTCCCAAAATTCCAGATGGAGCCGGAGCGTCCCAGGCTTCAAAATCAGAAGGCATCGTGAGGACATGATTTTCTTTCACTGCCTTTAGGTTGGCCAGTTCCGGTACTGACCGCAAGTCCTCTGCTGTGTAGCTTGCTTCGGCTGCGATGATGATATAATCCGGATTCCAGTTCAAAAGCTGTTCATAAGAAATGCCTGCCCAGCTATCCCCTTCGATTGCTTCAGCAACATTCCTTCCGCCTGCACTTTTAATCAGAGTATTTTGGTACATACCGCCGGGACAAGTACGCAGCATATCGCTGTTGCCAGCCAGATAAATCGATGGCGTATCTGCATTTTTTATAGACGCAGCCAGTTTTTCATTTGTCTCCTCATAACATTCTAGCAACGCTTCGCTCTTTTCTTCTTCCCCTACTGCACTGCCCAGCAGGCGAATTGCCTCCTGCAAAAGCGCATCACTCTCCGGGTTGATCAGCAAGACCGAAATTCCCAACTCTTCAAGGGCTTTGGCTGGCTCCTGTAGTTTCTTTGGCAAAATGACCAAATCAGGTTTTAGAGCGATACATGCCTCTAAATTAAAATCCTTTGCGGATCCCATGTTAGGCAGATCAATGATTTCTGGCGCCGCCAGTGCATAAATGTTTCGTTCCTCTGCTTTCGCTTCAATGCCCACAAGACGATTCTGGCAACCTAAAGCAAGCAGCAGCGAGGTCGAGATATAATATCCGCTTGCAATCCTCTGCGGACGTTCAGAAATGGTCACATCACGGCCTGCCTGATCAGTCACAATGATGCGTTCCCATTCCGTACTCTTCACATCCGTCCCCTCTCCGCCAGGATTGCTGCATGCAGAGACACCCAGCAGCAAAACAAATACTATAAGCAAAGCGGCGATTTGCTTAACAAGTTTCTCTTTCACTTCGATCTTCCTTCCTTTATCTCGCCTCAACAGGTTTCTTCAGCGCTGCCATTACACGCACTGGTGTAAGTGGAATACTGTTGACGAAGACTCCCGTAGCATCAAAGAGCGCATTCCTAATTGCTGGTGCGATACCTACGATAGGCGGTTCGCCAATTCCCTTTGCACCATAAGGACCCAGTTCATTGGGATGTTCCACGATAATGGTCTCCAGCTTTGGCAGATCAAGGGCAGTTGGTATTAAAAAATCGTGATAAGTGTGATTTTTCATCGTTCCTTTTTCCATAAAATGTTCTTCCATGATGCCCCAGCCAATTCCTTGCGCCATACCGCCTTCCATCTGCCCTTCTACGGTGCTCGGATTGATCGCCTTGCCTACGTCGCAAGCTAAGATACAGCGCAGAATCGTCAGCTCTCCGGTTTCTGTATCCACTTCGACTTCTACACCGCAGGCGCCAAAGGTGAACGCGTGCATCTGATCATGAGTATTATCAGACTTTGGATAAACTCTCGGTGGAAACCAGGAGCCAATCGCTGACAGCGGAACTTGTGCCTTATATGCGCTGCTGATAACTTCTCCCAAAGTCATCGCTGTCTCCGGCTTACCCTTTACAAAGACCAGGTTATCTGCCATGTCAACAGACGCGGTGCCAACTCGAAAAATTTCTTCAGCGGCGTGTCTGATAAAACATTCTTTTAGCTTTTTACATCCTGCCAGGACTGCGTTTCCCATCAAAGTCGTCGTTCTGGATGAAACTGTCGCGCCGGCCTCAAGTGAAGAGGACGAATCAGAATAATCCACATGAATCTTGTCAGGAGAAACACACAATGCTTCTCCTGCAATCTGTTTCATGGCAACCAGCAGGCCCTGTCCCAGTTCATTGGAGGATAGACCGATATTCACAGATCCGTCCCGCTGTGCCTGCACAATACAGTGTGCACCGTCAGGAGAACTGCCGGTTCCAATTCCATACATAAAACAGGCTACACCTTTCCCTCGTTTCTTTGAACCATGTCCCTGATTGCTTTTCTCATTCCACTTCAGTGCATCCTTTGCTTTCAAGAGACATTCTTCCAGACCGACTCCCCGTTCCTCCAGCATGACCTGCCCCGTGTGAATTGCATCTCCACCACGTACGATATTTTTGAGGCGCAGCTCGATGGGATCCATGCCCAGCTCATGAGCCAACATGTCCATTTGACACTCTATGGCAAAATGTGCCTGCGGCGCCCCGAGGCCTCTAAACGCACAGCCATAGGGGTGGTTGGTGTAAACCGAGTGAGCAGAAACACGAGACGCCGAAATCTTGTAAGGGCCGCCTGCATATAGTAAAGTTCGATCGGGGATCGCATCTACAGACTGATAAGCTCCCTTGTCGATGATATTAAAAACATCTATGGCAAGGATTCGCCCTGTATTATCTGATGCGAGTCTGTGATGGAGAAAGGCTGCATGTCTTTTCCCCGTAGCGCGGAAGACTTCCTCTCTCGTCTCTTCATAATAGACAGGCTTTCTCGTTTTCAGAGCCAGCACGCCTGCGATGGCAGAAACATCAAAAGTGGAGTCCTCCTTTCCGCCAAAGGCGCCGCCTACAATGGTGCTGATTACACGGATCTTGCTCTGTGGCAGGCCTAGAACGCCGCAAAGGGCTTTTTTTGCCCCCTGGACGTTATGCTGCGGACTGTAGATGGTGATTCCCCCCTGGACGAGGTCGGGTTCTGCGATGCAGACGTCAGGTTCAAGATAAGCATGATCCACCATAGGTGTTTCAAAATAATTGTCGAGAACCACATCCGCCGTTGCAAAAACCTCTTCAATATTACCATGATCTATTCCTGCGCTATAGGAGATATTGCTGTCGCCAGAGGATGGATGCTTTTCGTGAATCAGCCCCGCTTCCCGCTTAAAGACCTCTCTCGGATCATCGTAAGCAGGCAGCGGTTCATATTTCACTTTGATCAGAGAGACTGCTTCTTCCGCTGTCTTTAAGTCCCGGGCTGCCAAAATTGCTACGGCATCGCCTTCATAGATCACTTTCTCTTCGGCTAAAACTGGTTTGTCATGCTCATCCAGCCCATATCCGTTGCTGCTTTCCGTCGGCAGGTCCTTGGCAGTCATGACAATCTCGACCCCCTCCACAGCCTCAGCTTCGGAGGTGTCTATGGACAAGATCTTTGCATGCCCATAAGGCGGGAATAAGGCTTTCGCATACAGCAAATCCGTCCGGTGAACGGCAAGGTCAGCAGTAAATTTTGCCTGCCCAGTTACTTTGGCTGCAGCATCCGGTTTGATTATTCGCTGCCCAATCAGGCTCTCATGTGCTTTCATCATATCATTTACTCCCCAAAACTTCCTACTTATTCTCTCATCACGGCAGTGACCACCATTTCCACCAATCGGTCTTCTAATGCCATATCTGCCTGAACAGTCGCCCGCGCCGGTTCTTTGCCTTCTACTATCCAGGCTTCCCAAACCTCGTTCATATTGTCGAAGTCTCTTAGTACGTCTTTCAAAAAAATTTGGACGCGTAAAATATGTTCCTTGTCCGAATTGTATTTTGCCAGGGTCTCATCGATGATATTTAAAACACCTTGTGTCTGCTCCTTGATATCTTTTCCATCACTTGTTCTTCCCGTCAAATACAGCACTCCGTTATGTTCTGTCACTAAAGACAGGCGTCCATCGCCTTCGTAATACTTGATCATATCTATAGTCCTTTCTTTTCCTGCATCCGCTTAGATGCCAGCTGAATCGCTTCGACAATTTTTTGATATCCCGTACACCTGCATAAATTTCCAGAAATAGCAATGCGGATTTCTTCTTCTGTTGGACTGGGAATCTCCTTCAGCAGTGCGTATGCGGTAAGTACCATACCGGGAATGCAGAATCCGCATTGTACCGCATTGACGTCCACAAAGGCCTGTTGTACAGGGTGCAATTGGTCTATCGTTCCCAAACCTTCTATGGTCGTCACACTTTTGCCTTCTACCATCCCCGTCAGCATTGTGCAGGAACGCACTGCCACATCATCAACCAAAACGGTACAGGCTCCGCAGTCGCCCGTACCGCAGCCCCGCTTCGTACCGGTTAATTTAAAGCGGCTGCGTATGGTATCTGTAAGAATTTCATCGCCTTCTGCTTCACAGCATACAGGCTTTCCATTTAGATTAAATGATACCTTTGCCATCTCAAAACCTCTCTTTCTCTGCATCCGCAATTGCACGAGAAAATGCCTGTGCAACGATAGCCTTTGTCACGGATTCCTTATATTCTTTAAAGTAAGAGTCTCTGAGGCCTGCTTCTATCGGGAAGTTTTGTTTCAGATATTGATAAGCCTCACTCTTTTCCATCCCCTTTATCGCTTCCTCCAGGCTTGCCGCACGCACGATTTTTGCATTTAACGCACCTAGAGAGATTGCTGCCTCTGTAAGAATATTCTTTTCCAAATGGACGCGGACACCTGCAAGAATCTTTCCGATATCCTGTGCTTTGCGGCGCGCAGCTTTACAATATCCAGTACCCTCTCCCTGACGGATTGCAGGGAAGCGAATCTCACGGATGATCTCATCAGCTTGTTTTATCGTGCGATTTCTGCCCAAGTAAAAATCCTTCAGTGACACCGTTCGTTCCCCTTTGCTGTTCACCAATACAACGTCTGCACCCAAAGTCATCAACATGGTAGCACAATCCGCTGCCGGTGCTGCCGTCCCGACGTTTCCCGCCGGCGTTGCTACTGCCCGAACACTGGGACTACCCAAATGAGCGATAGCGTTCATCAGTCCTGTAACATTTTGGCAAATCGGATCATGAGACATTTCCCGATAAGTCACATTTCCACCCAGAGCAATGTACCCCTCATCCTCACGAATGTATCGCAATTCCGGCAGATTTCCAATGTAAACGATGACTGACGGTGCGATCTTCTTTTGACTGAGGCTGATGACGATATCACTGCCGCCATTGACAATAACGGCCTTTTCTTTAAACGCATTGAGAATCCCAAGCGCTTCTTGCAAACTGTCTGGCCTAAAAAAGTCTGTCATGGACCGACCTCCTTTCACAATGTCAGTTTAGAATGGTCCGTACTCGGTTACCTGCGCAATGATGATAAAAATGAGGCCCACTGCAAATTGAATACCTATGAGAGGCAAAACCCACTTCGCCCATTTTTCCCAAGGAATCTTGGCTAAGGCAAGGCCTGCCATCAAGAATCCGGAAACCGGTGTCAATACGTTGGAGAGACCATTACCGATGGACAACGCCATAATCGATGTTTGTCTCGTTACTTCTACCAGGTCAGCTAACGGCGCCATCAAAGGCATGGTCAAAGCAGCTTGTCCAGAACCAGATACGACAATTAAGTTCAGTAGATTTTGGAAAATAAACATACCAATTGCGGAAAAGATCGGTGGCAAAACGCCTAATACTGACGCTGCACCATGTAAAATCACATGCAGGATGTTTCCATCGGTCAATACGACGACGATCGCCTTAGAAAATCCGACGATCAAAGCTCCCGTGGCAAGATCGGTCATACCCTTTCCCAGCACCTCAGCGAAGGTATTAAACCGCATCCTTCCGATGATGGCGCAGATGATAGATGTTCCGAGGAATAACGCACTGATTTCGTCCATGTACCATCCCAGTTTAATGACGCCGTAAACCAGCAACACAATCATCAGGAGGAATACGACTAAAATTGCCTTTTCACGACCGCCGAACTTGGGCAGGTGATCCAAATCTAAGGAATCATCCCTATGCTTATCGAGTTCATACATCGGCGAAAGCTGTGGATTCTTTTTCACTTTTCTGGCATAACGCATAATCCACAGGGAGGTTACGACTAGTAATGCAGTAAACAGTGCAATTCTTAGCCCCATGCCCGAAAGCGGCGGCAGTTCTGCGATTCCCTGGGCGACCTGCAGACAGAACGGATTCATAAACTCGCCTGCCCAGCCGATGGCGCCGCCGACCATGACGATTGCCATACCGACCATGGAATCGTACCCCATAGCAAGACACAATGCGACGAAAAGAGGAACCAGCGGCACAGCTTCTTCACACATACCAAAGATTGCTCCGCCAATGCCGAATAAAAATAGTACGATTGGAATGATAATCAAGTCTTTCCCATTGAGAGATTTTGCTAATTTACCGATACCTGCTTCCAGCGCTCCTGTTGACTGAATTACGGCCATTGCGCCACCTACGATGAAGAGGAAAAATACGATCTGCGCGCTCTCCTGCAGCCCCCTGGTGATAGAAGTCAGCATCTGCATGGCAGATACAGGTGTCTGTTCGATGTTGTGATAAGAATCCGGATCGACGACGGATCTTCCATCCAGATCCATCATTTCGTAAGTTCCAGCCGGAATAATGTAGGATAAGATGCTGCAAACCAGTATGATTCCAAAGAGTATGATGAATACATTCGGTACTGCAAATTTTTTCTTTTTCTTTTCCATTTCTCTTGCTCCTTTCTCAATTACATCCATAAACCAAATAATGCTTTAAATAACTAGTCGCTAAATTCTTTCAACAGTTCCTTCCCACGTATCAAATTCTTCTGTCCCTTTTTTCGCAGTTTCGTCATACCAATGTCTTGTCACCGTCTTTGCCCGAGTGTAAAAACGAATCCCGTCCTTGCCTAATACATGTAAGTCTCCGAAGAATGAATCTTTGTTCCCTGAGAATGGAAAATAAGCAGAAGGAACAGGTATACCGACATTGATGCCCACCATGCCGCCGTCAGTCCGAATCTCGAATTCCCTCGCATAATAACCACTCTGGGTAAAAATCACAGACCCATTCGCATACGGATTTGCATTCATCAGAGTAATTCCTTCTTCGAAATCTCTAACCCTTTTGATCAGTGTCACCGGTCCAAAAATTTCCCTCTCGCCGATATCCATACCAGGCTTTACATGGTCGAAAATCGTCGGACCTACATAGAATCCCTTTTCATATCCCTCAACTACGACGTTACGACCGTCAAGCACTAATTCAGCGCCTTCATCGACTCCTTTTTTAATCCAATTGCAGATTTTAGTTTTATGTTCCGCGGATACAACGGGACCTAAATCTGTCTTTGCATCATAGGCACAGCCGACCTTCATATCCAATGCTTTCTTCTTTAATAATGCTGTAAACTGATCAGCGATGCTCTCCTGTACAACGATAACCGGCAGTGCCATGCATCTCATCCCTGCACAGCCATATGTAGAGTTGATGATCGCACGCACTGTGCTTTCCAACTCCGCGTCCTCTAAGACCAACGCGTGGTTTTTTGCCTCACACTGCGCCTGAACACGCTTGCCATTTTCCGCTGCCATGGAATAAATCTGCTTACCGACATTGGTCGTTCCAACAAAGGTAACTGCTTTTACCCTCGAATCTGTCAGTAAGATGTCCGCCTCCTTTCTGCTGCAGGTTACCAAATTTACAACGCCTTTGGGAAAACCTCCTTTCTCATAGAATAGTTCTAAAATCCGTATTGCCGTAAGCGGTGTCGCACTGGACGCCTTTAGCACGACGGTGTTTCCAGCAGCGATGGCTAAAGGCACCATCCAGCCCCATGGAATCATCGCCGGAAAGTTAAAGGGGACAATGCCAGCGACAACCCCCAGCGGCATGCGATAAGTCGACGTATCAAAGCCAGTGGTTACCTGAAGCGATGCGTCCCCCTGCATCAAAGTTGGCAAAGAGCATGCATGTTCGGTCGGTTCAATTGCTTTTAAAACATCCCCTCGCGCTTCCGCTAAATTCTTTCCCAATTCTTTTGCACAGAGAAGTGTCAATTCTTCCAAATGTTCAAGGAGAATATTTCTCCATTTGAACATCATCTGTGTTCTTTGACTGAGAGAAAGAGCTGACCACTGGGGAAATGCGCTCTGTGCTGCTGCAATGGCTGATTCCACCTCGTCTTTTGTGCAGCATGGAACTTCGGCAATCACCTCACCCGTACTGGAATCGGTAACTGGCATATACGTTTGCGTTTTCGATTCCAGCCACTCGCCGTTCACACAATACTTTTTTCTTTCGACATTCATTTTCACTTTCCTTTCAATTTTTAACAATTTTGAAATCTAATTTCATTTTAGTTCTTTTTCTGAATATTGTCAATATTATTTGAATTTCTTTTTCGTTTTTTGCATTAAAAAAGCACCGACGCTAAATTACTCATTTAACATCAGTGCAAATAGTACACTGTTTCATTATTATATTTCTTAGCCGCTTATCTGTAGCAGCCCATCCTAAAGGAGATTTCCCCCGCAACGGCTCTCAGCTCTGGAAGAATACATTTCTGTATATGATCTAACGACATGTTCTCCACTTTCCCAAAAGAACTCAGCGCCGCTGCAATCTTTCCACTGTAATCATATATTGGCACCGATACACAGCGCAAGCCTGGTTCGCATTCCTGATCCTCTAATGCATATTTGTTCTTTCGTGTACGGTCGAGTTCTTTTAAAAGTCCTTCTTTCGTCGTAATGGTTCTTTCTGTCAATTGGGCCAGGCCTTTTTGACTGACCAGCAAATCGATATCCTTCTCTGAATACTCGGTTAAAAACAGTTTTCCTGATGATACGGCATGTATCGGGGCTTGGAGTCCGATGCGCTGCAGTGGCACACCGTCACTGATGCTTTCCGGATCATACACGCAATCTAAATACACACATTCCATCCCTCTTTCTATGACGAGGCAAACACCCAGTGACAGCTTTACAGATAGTTCATTGACTAAATTCCCAGATAGTGTTCTGATAGTCATGTGATTTCTGACTGACTTTCCGTATTCACAAATACGCCAGGTCATCCCATAGCGGTTCGTCGCCGCATCCTGATATATGAGTCCCTCTTCCATCAACGCACTCAGATAGCGAAATGCAGTTGCGGTGGGAACGCCGATACTCTCAGATATATCCTGTAATCTCATCGGTGTACGGCTTTGTGAAATACAAGACATCAATTGTATTAATTTAGATACGGTTTGATTCGATGTTTTTTTCTCCATAATGATTAAAACCTGCTTTTTTCTTTTATACAAATATTTCCACATTTCTTTGCTCGTATTTTAATATATCGTATTATGCCACTTCTGTCAATGCTGCCAAAGGATCATGTTTTGTTACAATAACGTTAGGCTTTTTGGATGTGTCCAGGTATTCTCGCGTAACCTGATCACTTTTTGGAGCATCATCAGAGGGGGTATATCTGATTCCGGTTATTTTTTGTATGAATTTCTATGTCTCAAATACCGCCAGCAGTCCATAAAAGTAACCATTTGCAACATATTTATAGATTGTGTAAGCAATCAGGTTTATTTTCCAAGGGAATGACTACTGATGCAGTCATGAAGTTACGCGAGTCTTTTATAAATAGCCTCAAAAAACCTAACTTTATCGTACAAAACTCTCACTGCATACCCCCCCTCCCCTATATGCGGCCAAATTCACATCCGCATATTTCTTCACAAAAAAGTGATTGTCGTCACTCCGCTAGGGAACCCTAGGTTCCCTTCGGCGCCTGCTTTGCAGGCTAGGCACCCTCCTTAGGGCGGCGAGGCTATTCCCTCTGCGCACCCCCACTTTTTTGCTTCATAGGGAATGATAAGAACGTAATTATCTGTGAATCAAAAAAGCCCGGAGGAGCAGATGCTTTTCCGAGCTGATCTATGATTTATTCACTTTTTTTGTTTTTGTTTCAAGTCCTCTGCCAGTTCTCTCACGGTCTTGCCCAGTCCCGGATGTCTCACCCACGGCGCGATCTGAGAAAGAGGTTCCAATACAAAATCCCGCAGGTGCATCTCGATATGGGGGATCGTCAGGTTCTCGCTGTCGTATACCAGATCGTCATACAGTAAAATATCCAGATCCAAGGTCCTCGGCCCCCAGCGCACTTCTCTCTTGCGATGCGCTTTCTCTTCAATCTCGTGAAGGACAGAAAGCAGTTCCTCCGGTGTCAGCAAAGTCCGCAGGCACAGGCATCCGTTGAGAAAATCATCCTGCTCCACGCCGCCATAAGGCGCTGTAATCAGATAATCAGAAACCTGCTCTACCCTGCAGCCGCGGAATTCACCGAGGCTCTCCACCGCCATATCCAGATAAGCCTTTTTGTCTCCAAGGTTGGAGCCCAGAGCGATATACGCCCTGTGCCAAAACCTTTCGATCTTCACGGATACCGTATCGAGAGGCAAACCTACTGGCGCCCAAGGTTTTTTCAACTCTACTGATATGCCTTGGAGCAGCGGAAACGTAAGCAGCAGTTCTTCCGTCAGATGCTCTGCAGCCGCTTCGATCAGCTGATACGTATGCTCCTGCAGAAAGCTTGTCATGAACTGGCTGACCTCGCCATAATGTGTGGACAATGTCAGGTCGTCCTGCAGTCCCGCGGCTCTCGTGTCAACATACAGCACCGCAGAGACCAAAAATTTCTGTCCTAACTTGTTTTCTTCCGGAAACACGCCGTGGTTGGCAAAGACCTGTAAATTTTCTATGTGGATTTCGTCATATTTTTTCATGTAAAATTGCCTCCGTCATTTTGATGGCACGGTAGTTTTCTTTGATATCGTGTACGCGGATAAAGGCCGCGCCTTTGATGACGCCCATGACTGTCGTAGCCACAGTACCTTCTACCCTCTGGTCTGTCGGCAGATCAAGGGCGGCACCAATCACGGACTTCCTGGAGGTCGCCAGCAGGACTGGATAACCCAAGGCACACAGCTCCTCCAGATGATTGATGACGGTCAGATTATGTTCTTGGGTTTTTCCAAAGCCCACGCCCGGATCCAGGATAATCTTTTCGTCCTTGATACCGGCAAATTTTGCGATGCGAAGAGATTTCTTCATGTCAGCAAGCATGTCCGTCATGAAGTCGTCATAGTCTGTATTCGCCCGGTTGTGCATCAGACAGCAGGGCACGTCGTACTCCGCGATCAGCTCTCCCACGCGGCTGTCATATTTCAGCCCCCAGATGTCGTTGACCAGATCCGCACCAGCTTTGAGGGCAGCTTCCACAACATCACTTTTATAGCTGTCGATGGATACCGGTACATCAAAGTCTTCCTTAATCATCTGAATATACGGAACGACTCTTTCGATCTCTTCCTGGACAGAAATCTTTACATGTCCCGGCCTCGTGGATTCACCGCCAACGTCGATGATGTCCGCACCATCACGGATCATCTCTTCTACATGTTTCCTGGCGCGATCCAGATCGTCCCATTTGCCGCCATCAGAAAAGGAATCCGGCGTTACATTGAGGATTCCCATAATATAGCAATGATTTTTGATATCAAAATCTCTGTTTCCTATTCTCATTTTTTAATCCTTTATCCTAGTATTTTTCTTTTCTCTGCTCCAGTTACACTCATGCTCCGCTTTGCAGGCAAAACAGTTTCGCGAATTTTTGTCCGCCCTGTACAAAATGCCTGCAAGGTCATATCCCTTTGCCGCGTCAGCATCTCTATGGGCAGTGATTGCCTCAACAATGACTTTCTTTTCATTCTCACAAAAACCGCAGTCCGTCAGGATCCCCTCTGCTAATGCAGCGCTGGCTTCTTCGTGAGGTATTCCCTTCTCATATTGCAGTCCCCGCCCGATGTCGTGGAGCAGAGCCGCTGCATAGATGATTTCTTTTGATAAGTCGAGGGACTGCTCCAGATTCTCGATGTAAGCTATACGGGCTACGTGGAGAAAGTGATCGAGATCGTGGCGGCAGAAAATCCTCTCTGACTCAAGTTCTTCGATCTGCTGCAGCGCGCCTTTCCAAAGGGGATGACGGAGGATGCGGTTCAGCCGTTCCATCATGTCCTCTGCCCCAGCATCTGAAAGAAGCGGTTCTGCAGCTTTTCGTCGTCTTCAAATGCTCCCCGTGTTACAACAGTCACTGTTTTTGCCCCAGGCTTCTTGATGCCGCGCATGGTCATGCACATGTGTTCTGCCTCGATAAGCACCATGACACCTTTTGGCCTCAGTTCCTCCATAAAGGCGTCGGCTACCTGTGCCGCCAGCCGCTCCTGCAGCTGGAATCGCTTTGCGAAGACCTCCACCGTCCTGGCGATCTTTGATAATCCCACGACCTCTCCGTCAGGGATATATGCCACCGCCGCATGTCCATAAAAGGGCAGCATATGATGCTCACAGAAAGAATAAAAGGTAATATCCTTTTCTATGATCATGTCGCTGTCCTCTACATGAAACCGTTTGGCAAGATGCGCCGCTGCGCTGTCATGATAGCCGGCAGCCAGCTCGTCGTACATCTTGGCAATCCGGTCGGGCGTTTCGAGAAGCCCTTCTCTATTTATATCTTCGCCGATTCCTTCCAGAATCAGTCGCACCCCCTCTTTAATCTTGTCTTTGTCCATTAATATGTTGGTAATCCTTTCGATAGATTGATGCATTAATTATATCATGACGTTTCCTTTGGAAGTAGAATTGAGCGTCATGATTCAATGAGTTCTTCCTTGCTGCAACACCGTAAGATTGTGAACTCATTATACCATTTAAATATAATTGAAAATTGTGATTCAATGAACACTATCTTGCAGCGTAGCTGTAAGATCAATGCGTTCATTATATGCTATTTTGACAGGAACCTCAAGAACTATTAGGAAAAAACGCCTCTTAACAGATACGGTTTTATACTCAGCTCGGTTTGTTCTCCAATCCTCTGGCTTATCAATTACTCATCGTCTTCCAGATGATCAAATCATTTCTTCAAAAAATAGGAATCTATGCGGCATCTGCGATAAAGACCACATCGCTGCCAAAATCGCTTTCTTCTTGGCTGTAGCAGCATCCTTATTGACCTTCGCCATGAGTCGAATATGCATCCCCAATATTATTTTGCCCTATCTGAAACGATGACTTTGTATTATTTACTTTCTGTCATGAATCATACCTCGGCAATCACTTCATCAAGAGAAGTATCCAGTTCATCGAGAATACAGCCGTTTTTGGTAAGGTAAACTGGTTCTGCGGTTTTTCTGCACAAATCGGGGATCTCATTATAGTTCTGGCGATTCGCAGCTGACAGGCGAATAATCATAACGCCACCTCTACGTATTTTAAAATAGTATGACATTCTGTAAAGAGCCATTGGCGATTTGCGAGGCAGAATTTATGCTAGCGTTTCACAGCCTTGGGCTGGTTTGGAACGCATCGTATAATTCTAACTATCATTATACTTATTTAATGCCATCCGGTCAATAGATTCCCAAAGCCTCCGCTCCCGGAATCAATATGCTCTTAGCGCAAAGGCAGCTGCTTCGATTTCTTTTTTGTCGGGTCAAAGTAAAACTGTGTTTATGCGATGCGGTCTTTCCAGCAGACGATATAATCAGGATGAGAACGTGGACGGCGCTTCGCAAGGTACGTTCTTTGCCTTTTTGCTCCAGCTTTAGCTGGCCTGGCGAAACGGACAGCGAAAGGCGCGTCAGCGACTGGAGGAGTGAGCGGAGCGAATGATGAAACATACAGAAATCCGTCCTTTGTACGATATTTCCTATATTATTTAGAATTCTCAGCCAAATTCCCCTCCGCAAACTTTTGTTATCCAAGACAATATTTTTTATCCAAACTTGTTGACATAATACAACTTTAGAGTTAAGATAGAAGCAGAATTTTTGCTTTTTCATTTATCAAATTTGAATAAACGGAAGAAAAGAGGGACCAAATATGAACTATGAATTTCCTATCACCAAGACGACAAACCCAAAGCAGAAGCCAGATCCAAAGGGACTGCGCTTTGGAACAGAATTTACAGACCACATGTTCGTCATGGATTACAATCCAGAAGACGGCTGGAACAACGGACGCATCGTACCTTACGGACCGATCGAACTGGATCCTGCTGCAGTGGTGCTCCACTATGGTCAGGAGATGTTCGAAGGACTCAAGGCTTACAAGACGCCAGAAGGCCGCGTGCAGCTGTTCAGACCATATATGAACGCTCAGCGTACTAACAACACCAATGACAGACTCTGCATCCCGACTATCGACGAGGAACTCTTCGTCGCAGCGATCAAAGCACTGGTCAAACTGGACCAGGACTGGATCCCTGAAGGAGAGGGCACTGCCCTTTACATCAGGCCATTCATCTTCGCTGACGAGCCTTTCCTGGGTGTCAGAAGATCTACTACATATAAATTCATGATCATCTTAAGCCCTGTGGGTCCGTATTTTGAGAGCGGACTGGCTCCGACCAAAATGTACGTCGAAGACGTCTATGTCAGAGCAGTCAAAGGCGGAACCGGCGAAGCCAAATGCGGCGGCAACTACGGCGCCAGCCTGAAGGCACAGGAAATCGCCCACGAAAAGGGCTACGAACAGATCCTCTGGTTAGACGGAATCGAAAAGAAATACATTGAGGAGATCGGCGCTGCCAACGCTTTCTTTGTCATCGGCGACGAAGTCGTCACCAGCGAACTCAACGGCTCCATTTTGCCAGGCATCACCAGAAATTCCATCATCGCCCTCTGCAAGAAAAAAGGCATCAAAGTCTCCGAGAGAAAAATTTCTATCGACGAGTTGGAAGAAGCCTACAGAGCAGGCCAGCTGAAAGAGATGTTCGCATCCGGAACAGCCGCCATCGTCTCCCCTGTGGGAGAACTACTCTACAAGGGCGAACGCATGATTATCAACGATAACCAGATCGGTCCTGTGGCGCAGGAAATGTACGATACCATCTACGGTATCCAGACTGGCAAAATCGAAGACTTCATGGATTGGACGGTAGCAGTAGAATAAACTATGGATAACACTTTATTTGATTTAAATAGACAGTTAAATGCCCTCTCCGTTTTTCGAAGCATACTCGAAACCGATGTGGTCTCGAGCCTTCAAAAACTTTTATATGCGATTGAAAAAAGCTCCTTAGATGAGCAACTCAGTCTCTACGGAGCTTTTTCAAGAGCATTATATGAGCGCGGCGGCAATTTAACGGAATTTGTAAAAACGTTTATCATAGAAGATGAAAACTTCTTTTTGATAAAGAGACTTAATAATGCCATAATAAGTCGATCTATTTACGAGTGTCTCGATGAGGAATTGCTTGTTTTGCAAAAACTAGCCAATATAACCACTCCTCAAATCAAAGACTTAATTAATTATGATGAATACCTTCCTCGTTGGGATACTCAGAAAATAGATTTGAAGAAGGAGTACGACGCAATGCTCTCCTCCCTTGCGACAAGAGGTTTTGGAATCTTTGCCAAGTACCGGGCATTCAAAGTCAACGATGGAAAGCTTCTGCCAGTAAAAAACGCTGACCAGCAGACCATCGATCAGCTATACGGTTACGCCAGAGAGCGAAACCAGGTATTAGAAAACACCCGCGCTTTGGCGGAAGGAAAACCCGCAAGCAATGTCCTCCTCTACGGAGATGCCGGTACGGGCAAATCCTCCACCATCAAAGCATGCGCAAACGCATTCTATGACCAGGGCGTGCGGCTCGTCGAGTTCGACAAATCGCAGCTGTCCGATATCCCTATCATCATAGACCAGTTATGTGATAACCCGCTGAAGTTCATCTTCTATATCGATGACCTCAGCTTTGGCCAAAATGACGACGCCTTCTGTTATCTCAAAGGCATCCTCGAAGGCAACGTGACCAGCTATTCCAAGAACATCGCGATTTACGCCACCAGCAACCGGCGGCATCTGATCAAAGAGTCCATGGATGACCGGCTGGGCACAGACCTCCATCTCAACGATACCCTGCAGGAGACCATGAGCCTGTCAGCCAGATTCGGCCTGACCATCACCTTCTCCAAGCCAGAAAAAGATCTCTATCTGGAGATCGTCAAAAGCCTGGCGCAGGAATACGGTGTGGAGATGGAAAAAAACGAACTGTACCGCAAAGCAGAAGCCTTTGCAATCCGTTCCAACGGCAGAAGCCCGCGGACGGCAAAACAGTTCATACAGCTCGTTAGTATTGGTATCAAATAAATACTATAAAATAAACTCCTTAAATTATGAACGAAGAGCCTGGCCGAAAAAGCCAGGCTCTTTACTTATAACATAGGAAATATCGTCCAAAGGACGTATTTCCGTATGTTTCATCGTTCGCTCCGCTCACTCCTCCAGTCGCTGACGCGCCTTTCGCTGTCCGTTTCGACAGGCCAGCTAAAGCTGGGGCGAAACGGCACAAAACGTACTTGGCGAATCAGCTTTGCAGCTTTTTGCTGACCGCAACCTGTCAATTCACAAAGCAGATCGTCCGTCAGTCTCTCCTGCAGATTCAGAACTGCTTTTGGCTACTTCTTCTTTCACCTTCCCGATTTCATAGATAATCAAGCTGGTGCAGGTCACGAGTAAGCCTGCGAAAAAAGATGCAATAATGAGAACGATCAAGTAATTAGAAAAAATCATGATTATGAAAAAACATATTAAAAAAAACCAACTGCAGCCACAATGCCCGTCATGATACTTTGTCCCAAGTTCATCTTACACCTGCCCTTTCTTCATCAATAGTAATTTTCTTATGTGATTCCATCTTATCATGTTGACTTGAGCATTACAATTCAGAGCTGAACCTCTTTAGAATTTTTAAGAATTAGAATAGACAATTCCAATTGTATTGAAATATAATTGTCTTACACATCCCATAATATTTACAGAAAATGTAATGTGTCTATTTTTTCATTGAGTAAATATTCAAAGGCTAATCTGGATACATCATCCATATTTTCTTTATCATGAATCTCAATAATTAATTTCCACTCCTGACAGACTGCAATAATCAGCCTGATAAAAGCGCGTGCAACCCGCACATCCGGTATAAGACAAGCAGGATACGCCTCCATTTCACCTGCAATCTCCGGCTCAATATAGGCCAGAGCCTGCAGCTGATTTTCATCGAGATAGCTGCTGCAGGTGAATAGATTGCAAATTGACAGTTTTGAAACCACATCTGCCATCCAAAAATATTTGATCTGTCCGATGCAGTCAGAAACGACATGGATTTCATCCTGCTCTCTTTTCCTTTTTTTGATTGTTCGCTGCCTGCTTTTCTCCTTTCGGCTCATCCTGCCCGCTACATCCTTTTCTGACAGTTCAGCGGAAGCAGCTTTTATTTCCTCATATGCCTTTCGCAGTTTCTCAGAGGGTTCTATACCTAAGCCGCCAGCCAACCTGTTGCGGAATGTATTGTAATAGATAATGGCTTTACTTCGCTTTCCGGACCTGACGTAAAGGCGTATCATCATTAAAGCCATGTCCTCATCATAAGGTTCAATGTCGAGGATCTCTTTCAGGA